>NICF_comb_assmDRAFT_10001078_pt1 | contig 22085 bp, 23 predicted proteins | sample NewIslPassag4_SG_FD_11279 | JGI IMG/M metagenome (IMG submission 11279) | reverse complement strand
CGGCGCCGGGGCCCTCGAGCACGGCGAAGACGACGGGGCCCGCGGTGATCGCCTGGATCAAATCGCCGAAGAACGGCTTGTCCGCGTGGTGGCCGTAGTGGACCTTGGCCACGTCCTCCTTCACCTCGCCCATGGCGAGTCGTTTGATTTTGAGGCCTTTGCGCTCGAACCTGGCGAGGATCTCTCCGACAAGGCCCCGGGCTACGCCCTCCGGTTTTACGATGATGAAAGTCTGCTCCATCCGTATTCTTTCCTTTCAATTTAGAGTTCGAAAAAACCGCGCGCGGCCTGCCGCGGCACGGGTCAAAGCAGCCGGAAACACCTTTCCGCCGCCTCGGCGGTCCGCTCCAGGTCCTCCTCGGAATGGGCAGCCGACAGGAAGACCGCCTCGAATTGCGACGGGGCAAGGTGGATCCCCTCGGAGAGCATCGCCCGGAAGAACCGTGCGAAACGGGCAACATCCGATCGCGCGGCGCTCGCATAGTCGACGACTTCCCCGTCGTTGAAGAACCAACCGCACAAAGAGCCTACTTGCGTCACGAAAAGCGAAATCCCTGCCGCCTTTGCGGCGGCCTGCACATTCCGGTTCAGCCATGCCGCCTTCTCTTCGAGCCGGCGGTAAAACTCGTCCCCGCCCTCTTTGAGCAGGTCGAGCGTGGCTTGTCCCGCGGCGACGCATAGGGGGGTCCCGGAGAGCGTCCCAGCCTGGTAGACGGGGCCCGCGGGCGCCACCAAGTCCATCAACTCCCTGGGTCCACCGTAGGCGCCTACCGGGAGTCCCCCGCCGATCACCTTGCCGAGGCACGTGAGGTCGGGCGTCACGCCGTAGAGGGCCTGCGCTCCCCCGTAGTGCACTCGAAAGCCCGTGATCACCTCGTCGAAGATCAGCAAAGCACCGCTTCGCCTGGTGAGCTCCCGCAAGGTTTGCAAAAAGCCCGGCGCCGGCGGGACGACGCCCATGTTCCCCGCCACCGGCTCCACGATGGCGGCGGCGATCTCGCTCCCCCATTCGTCAAAGAGGGCGCGCACGGCGCCGGCGTCGTTGTACGGTGCGATGAGCGTTTCGGAGGCCTGCGCCGCGGTGACCCCCGGGCTGCTCGGCACGCCGAGCGTCGCTGCTCCCGAACCGGCCTCGATCAAGAGAGCGTCGACGTGCCCGTGGTAGCACCCGGCGAACTTGACGATCCTGCTCCTGCCCGTGGCGGCGCGGGCGAGGCGCAAAGCGGACATGGTCGCTTCCGTCCCGGAGCTCACGAGCCGCACCTTTTCGATTCCCGGAACGGCCTGCACGATCGTCTCCGCCAGTCTCACTTCGGCCTCCGTGGGAGCGCCGAAGCTCGTGCCCCGTTCGGCCGCCCGCCGGACCGCTTCCACCACCTTCGGATGGGCGTGGCCGAGGATGAGCGGGCCGTAAGAAGCGACGTAATCGATGTACTCGTTGCCGTCGACGTCGTAGATCTTGCTCCCGCTCGCCCGGGCGACGAAGGTCGGGTGCGCGCCGACGGCCTTGTAAGCCCGCACCGGGCTGTTCACGCCGCCGGGAATGCTCCGCGCGGCTCGCTCGAAGAGCTCTTTCGACCGCGCCCTTACTCGCTCAGCCACCTGGCGACCTCCTTGGCGTAGTAGGTGATGATGATGTCAGCGCCCGCCCGGCGCATCCCGATCAGGGCCTCCGTCACCGCAGCCCGCTCGTCGAGCCACCCGTTCCGGGCGGCGGCCTTGATCATCGAAACTTCGCCGCTCACGTTGTACGCGGCGACGGGCACGCGAAACGTCTCTTTCACCCGCCTGATGACGTCGAGGTAGGCGAGGGCCGGCTTCACCATCACGATGTCGGCGCCCTCCTCGATGTCGAGCGCCACCTCGCGCAGCGCCTCCTCCACGTTGGCCGGGTCCATTTGATAGCTTTTCCGGTTTCCCGTCTTCGGCGCCGAGCCAGCCGCCTCCCGGAACGGGCCGTAGTAGGCGGAAGCGTACTTGGCCGAATAGGCCATGATGGCGACGTCTTCGAAGCCCTCCTCGTCGAGGGCCTCGCGGATGGCGCCGACCCGCCCGTCCATCATGTCGGAGGGCGCCACCATGTCGGCGCCGGCCTGGGCGTGGGAGAGCGCCACCTTTTGCAGGATTTCCAGCGTTTCGTCGTTGTGGACCATCCCGCCGTCGAACACGCCGCAGTGGCCGTGATCCGTGTACTGGCAGAGGCAGACATCGGTCACGACGACAAGCTCGGGCACCGCGTGCTTGATCGCGCGGACGGCGCGCTGCACCGTGCCCGCCGGGCTGTACGCCTCGCTCCCTTCGGGATCCTTCGACTCGGGGATGCCGAACAGGAGCACCGCTGGGATGCCCAGGGCGGCCACTTCATTCACCTCGCCGGCCAACCGGTCGACCGAGTAGCGGAACACACCTGGAAGCGACGGGACCGGCTCGACCTTGTCGCTGCCCGGAACGACGAACATCGGATAGATCAAATGACCGGCGTCGAGGTGGGTTTCCTGGACAAGCCTTCTCAGGTTTTCGGTCCTACGGGTCCGGCGGAGACGGTGCACTGGAAACACGGCGATTGCCTCCTCATGGTAACTATTTCGCACGATCGATCGCTCGTTCATGCGTCGGATTTTTGCGAGCCGCTCCGTTGCGCTTCGCGGCCCCGGCGAGGCAGCCCCTCGAAGTAGGCCGCCACGGCCTCGGCGAGTTCGTCGGCCGAAGCGCGCTTGGCGACGGCCGCCACGCGAAACCCGAGGGCCCGCGCCTCGCCGGCGGTCACTTCGCCGATGCAAAACGCCGGGGCGGCCTGTGCGTCCACCCCAGCGCTCTCTGCGACCCGGGCGAAGTTGCGCACGGTCGACGGGCTCGTAAACGTGGTGCCGTCCCAGCCCCGCCGGGCAAGCTCCTGCACCGCGCTTTGTGGCGGCCAGTGAATTCGGCTTTCGTACACGTCTACCCTCGCGACTTCCGCCCCGTGCCTTTGGAGCCCCTTCTCGAGCTCCGGTCGACCCTCGCGGGCCTGGGGGATCAGGATGGCCTTTCCGGTCACCCCGAGCTTTCCGAGCTCCTCCACGACACCCGTCGCTTCGGTGCGGTCGGGCACGAGGTTTACGGGCGCGCCCCGCTCGCGGATCGCCTGTGCGGTCGCCTCCCCCACCGCGGCCACTCGGATGCGCGTCCACACTTCCGGGTCAAGGCCCAACTCGGCATATCTCGCAAAGGTGACCCGGACCGCGTTGGCGCTGCCGAAGACGACCCAGTCGAACGACTCCAGCCGTCGAAGCGCCCTGTCGAGCGGCGCAAGATCCCTGACGGGAGCGACGGCGATCACGGGCAGCTGCACGACCTCCGCACCCAAGCGCTCGAGGCTGCGGATCAGGGACATAGCCTGCTCCACAGGGCGCGTCACGACGATCCGCCGCCCTGCGAGGGGACCCGCGCCCGGGCGGTCCTGCGGCCCGTCACCCACCTGTGCCTCCGCCCCCCTTGGCAGTCCCGGGTGCAGCGATGCGGGCGAGCACGATACTGATTTCGTACAAGACGAGGAGCGGCGCGGCCAGCATCAACTGTGAAAAGGCGTCGGGAGGCGTGAGCAAAGCCGCCACCACGAAAATGGCGAACACGGCGTACTTGCGGTTCCTGGCCATCGCCCTCGGGCTCAGAATCCCGGCGCGGGCAAGGACGAGGACGGCCACGGGCAGTTCAAAGAGAAAGCCGAACGGGAGGACGAACCGGATCAGGAAGTCGACGTAGTTGCCGACGGAAATCTCCTGTTCCAGGCCCTCCCCGCCGAAGCTCAGGAAGAACCGCAAGGCGAGCGGCAGCACGACAAAGAACGCGAAAAGACAGCCCCCGACGAAAAGCAGGTAGGCGCCTGGGATCAATAGCAGTACCGCCCTGCGCCGCTTCCCGTCCAGACCCGGGGCGAACAACGCCCACGCCTGGTAGGCGATGAACGGGAGCGCGAGCACGAGACCAAGGGCGAAGGCGAGCTTGAGGCGGGAGAAGAACGCTTCGGCCGGGCTCAAGAAGACGAGGCCGGTAAGGCCCCCCTCGCCTCGGATCAAGTACGCCATCACCCGGCCGGTGAGCGCAAAGTACGCGACCACGACGGCGGCCACGAACCAGAGTGCGGCCCGGAGCACACGGAGCCGCAAGTAGTCGAGGTGATCGAGTACGTTGAACCCTTGAGCCAAGCTCCGGACCTACCTTTCCGGCGGCGCGTCCAGCGGCGGCTCCCCGGGCCGCGGGCGCTCAAAGCGGGGCGCAAGTCGCGCCGCGACTTCATAGAGGACGACGAGTGGAATCGCCATGAGGATCTGGGAAACCGCGTCCGCCGGCGTGAGCGCTCCGGCGATGACGAACGCCAGGAAGAGCGCGGGCCGTCGCATCTCCCGGAACCATGCGGCGTCTACCACCCCAAGGCGCGCCAGGGCGAGAAGCGCCAGGGGAAGTTGAAAGGCGAGCGCGAACGACAGCGTCGTGCCGAGGAAAAACCCAAGGTGACGGCTGACGACGATCGCGGGACGCATCCCGTCCGTCCCGAAACTCATGAAAAACTTGAGGGAGACCGGGTACGCCACGAACAGGCCGAACGCAAGTCCCGCGGTGAAGAGGAGCGCGCCGGCAAGCAAAAATCCCCTCAAGACCCGCTTTTCGTGTGGAAAGAGCGCCGGCAGGACGAAGCGCCACGCCTGGTGGACGATGACGGGAGACGAGATCAAAAGGCCGATGGTCGCGGCCACTTTGATCCGCGTGAAAAACGCTTCGGCCGGCGCAACGAAAATCAGGCGTCCGGCGCTCTCCTTGAAAAATCCGATCGCCTCCGGCACGAGCGTCCAGCCGTACACGGAAGCCGCAAGGAACGCCGCGAGCGAGGCGATCAGGCGCCAGCGCAGCTCGTTCAGGTGCTCGACAAGGGCTTGACCCTCCTCCTCCACGAGGTGGATCAGCGCCCACGCGGGACCTTCCTCTCCTTCACGGGACTCTCTGTCCGGTTGCTCACGACTCGGGCTTGGTGCCGCCGGATTTGTCCTCTCCGGACTTGGACGTTCCTCCAGGCCCATTCGCATCGTCCTCGATCCCGCTCGAAGCCCGCCTGAACTCCCTCATACTCTTGCCGATCGCCCGGCCGACGTCCGGGAGCTTGCCGGGGCCGAAAATGATCAGCGCGAGCACCAAAATGATGATCAGCTCCGTTGCGCCTAACGATCCCAATGCCGAACCCTCCTAGCACGCGCTCAAAAGGCCGCCGTGCCCCAACTCGACGATGTCGGCGCGCGTCAGCCGCTCGCCGGCGAGAACCCGCGGGACGATCAGGTCGAACGCGGTCTTCTCCTTGAACATGACGCAGCCCGGAAGCCCCATGATCGGGATGTCGCCTAAGTACGCCACGAGGTACATGTTGCCGGGCAGCACCGGCATCCCGTACGTCACGATGTGGGCGCCCGTCGCCTTGATCGCCCCCGGCGTGCGGTCGTCGGGGTCGACGGACATGCCGCCGGTGGCGACGACAAGCTCGGCCCCAGCCTCGACGAAGGCGCGAATCTTCGCAACGATCTCCCCCTGGTCGTCGGGCGCGTAGACGACGTCCATCACATCGCAGCCCAGGGCGCCGAACTTCTCCCGCAGTACGGGTCCGAATCCATCTTGAATGCGGCCGTAATACACCTCATTGCCCGTCACAACGACCCCGACCCTGCGCAAGACGAACGGCGCTACCCACAGGACCGGCCCGGCGTCCCGGCAGACGCCTTCCACCTGTGCCAATTTCGCCTCCTCGATCGCAAGCGGGATCACGCGCGCCCCGGCCACTTGATCACCGGCGTGCAGCACAGGGTCGTTGTTGCGGCGCGTGACGAGCGTCACCTGGTCGACGCTGTTGATGCGGCGAAGCGCCTCGGCGTTCACTTTGAAAACGCCGGGATGCTCGGCGCGCAGCTCGACCTTTCCCTCGGAGGGCTCCCGAAGCAGGACGCCGTTACCCGCGGCGGCGGCCGCGATCCGGGTCGCCGCGTCGTCCTCGTGAACCATATTCTCCTCGGGTTCCCACACGTAAATGTGCTCTTTCCCGAGTTTCAGCAATTCGGGCACGTCCTCGGGGCGCACGACGTGTCCCTTCTTGAAGGCGGCTTCTTGCACCTGGCCGGGCACGATGCGGGTGATGTCGTGGCCGAGGACGCTTCCGACCGCCTCGTGGACCGGAATCTTTTTCAACGATGACCGCCTCCCCAAAATCAGTGGTCGATCGGCTGCTCTCGAAGGAGCGCCACGGCGTGGGGCAGCTGGTCGAAGACGGCGTGGAGGGATTCGACGACCGCCCGGGCGCTTCCGGGGAGGTTGATGATGAGCGAGCGGCCGCGCGTCCCGGCAACCCCCCGGGATAACATCGCGCGGCGTGTCTTCTTGAGCGACTCGAGCCGGATCGCCTCGGCGATGCCCGGAGCCTCGCGCTCGATCACCCTTAATGTGGCCTCCGGCGTCACGTCCCGCGGCGCAAGGCCCGTGCCCCCAGTCGTGAAGACGACGTCGGCGTCGAGGTCGTCCGTCATTTCCCGCAGGGCGTTCTCGATGAGGTCGGCCTCGTCCGGAACGATCCGGTGACCGATCACCGAGCAACCGGCTCGCTCGACGTACTCGCGGATCGCAGCTCCGCTCCTATCTTCGCGCGCCCCCGCGTGGGCGGCGTCGCTTACGGTAATGATGCCGATCCGCATCGGGCGATGCCCCCTGCCGCTGGAAGTTCACGGCTATTATATCAAAACTCGCGGTCGAGCACCGCGTCGGCGAGTCGGACGAGCAACGCTCGCGCCGGAACGTCGGGAACGCTCTCGAGCGCCTCCTTCGCCCGGGCCGCGAAATCTTCGGCCGTTTTCCGGGTGTATTCGACGGCGCCGTTCTCGCGCACCCACGACAGGAGCCTGTCGACCTCCGCCGGCGACATCGCTTCACCTTTGGCGATCAGGGAGACGGCTTCGCGCCCGTACCTTTCGTCCCGAAGCAAGCGCAGGATGGGAAGGGTGAGAACCCCCGTCCGCACGTCGTGGCCGACGGGTTTTCCGACGACTTGCTCCGTCGCGCTCACGTCGAGCAGGTCGTCGATCACCTGGAAGGCCATGCCGAGGTTTCGCCCGTACCGCCACATCGCTAAGGCGGAGTCGAGCGGCGCACCGACCGCCATGGCGCCTGCCTGGCAGCAGGCAGCAAAAAAGAGGGCAGTCTTCTTTTCGATCCGATCGAAGTACTGCTCCTCCGACTGGCGCACGTCCCGCAACGTGGCGTGTTGGGCGATTTCGCCCTCACACATGCGGTAGATCATGTCGGACATGAGCCGCACGATGGCCGGGCTCCCGCAGTCGACGAGGATCACCAAAGCCTTGGCGAGCAGTGCGTCTCCGGCGAGAACGCTGACGTGGTTGCCCCAGACGTGGTTCACCGTCTTTTGTCCGCGCCGCGTCGAAGCCTTGTCGATCACGTCGTCGTGGACGAGGGTCGCCATGTGGATCATTTCGGACGCCACACCGACCGGGATAGCCGGGGATACGTCGTCGGAGAACAAGCGGGCAGATAGGAGCGTAAGGGCGGGACGAACCCGCTTTCCACCGCTTTCGGTCAAGTGACGGGTCAACCGTTGCGCCGCCTCCGAGGCGTCTGCGAGGGCATTGCGGATTCCGTCTTCGACCTCGCGCATCGGCGCGCCGATGTGGCTCAGTACGTCCAATACCAGGTTCAATGTTGCACGCGCCCCTTCTTCGAAGCGACACGGTCGCCGTCAGTCATCGAGGTAATACGCCAACCTTTGCAACTCCAAGCTGAGGTCGGCGCTCGCCACGTGGACGCCCTCGGGAAGGACGAGCTTGGTGGGCGCGAAATTGAGAATCGCCCGCACCCCCGCCTCGACCACCTTCTCGGCCACCTCTTGTGCGAACTGCGCCGGCACGGTGATTATCGCCATGCGGATGCCCAGCCTCTTCGCCGTTTCGGCGAATTCGTCGAAAGGTTGGACCGCGACCCCGTCGACCTTCATGCCGAATTTTGCGGGATCGTTGTCGAAGAGCGCCACGATCTCGATGTTGAAACTCCGGTCCGTAGCAAATCGGCCGCGATTGTACCGCGTGAGCGCCTGACCGAGGCTCCCCACGCCGATCAACGCCACGCGGATGTTCTCGTTGAGGTTGAGGATCCGGCGCAACTCGTCCTTGAGGTACGAGATCTCGTACCCGACGCCCTGCTTGCCGAACTCGCCGAACCACGCCAGGTCCTTGCGCACAAGGGCGGGGCTCACCCCGGCCCGTTCCCCGAGCTCCTGCGAGGACATCAGCTTGCGGTCGTCGTCCTTGCCGATCTCTTCGAGGACGCGCAAATAGAGAGGAAGCCGGCGCACGACGGCATCCGATATCTTCTTCCAACGCAAACGGCAACCCTCCCACCGCAAGGCGCGTTCACAAGCGGCCGGAAGGACGCTACGGCGACTTTGTGAACACGTTCATTATAGGCCACGGGGAATTCCCCCGTCAATGAAACGGACTGGAAGGGGCTTTTCCGGCTGGTTTACTTATGGTACGGTTCGCCCCGGAGGATGGTGAACGCCCGGTATAGTTGTTCAAGGAGGACGACGCGGGCGAGGAGGTGCGGGAGCGTGAACTTGGAAAGCGACAGACATAGGTCCGCTCGGGCCTTGACCTCCGGCGAAAGGCCGAGCGACCCGCCGATCACGAAGGCGAAGGTCGACGCGCCGCGCAAGGCATGTTCCTGGAGGTATGCAGCGAACGCCTCGGACGTGAACTCTCGTCCCCTTTCATCCAAGGCGACGACGTGGTCCTTAGCCTCGAGCTTGGCCAAGATCCTGGCCCCTTCCGCGGCGAGCACGCGATCGCGCTCGCCCGGGCCCGGCGATTGGACGTAGCGCGTCTCGGCCACTTCGATTACGGAGAGCTGCCCGTAGCCCTTGATCCGCTCGATGTAAACGGACGCGAGTTGCTCCGGAGCGCTCTTCGCCTTGCCGACGCAGATCAGCTTGAGCCGCATCGTTTCGTTCGAATCATTCGATGACCACCCTCACCTGGATGGGCTCGCCCCTGCGCCTGACGTCGAGGAGGAGCCCCGCGCCGCTGCCCGCCCGTCGAATCCTTTGCCGCAGTTCGCCCGCGCTCGCCACCGCCTCGCCGTCGACGGCGACGATGACGTCCGCCGGCATCAGGCCCGCCCGGGCGGCGGGCGACCCCTCGTGCACCTCGCGCACGAAGACGCCGCGGTCGGTTCCGAGCGGGACGCCGGTCGAGCGCTCGATCGCCCGGGCCACCGGCGGCGTCAGGGTACCGGCCAGGATGCCGAGCCGAGCCGGGGACGCGCCCTCCAGGATATCCTGCGCAACCGCCTTCGCATCCTGAATCGGAATTGCGAATCCAAGGCCCTGAGCCTCGAATCCGGCGACGCTCCGCAAGACGGCGGTGTTGATTCCCACGACGCGCCCGTTGCGGTCGACGAGGGGGCCACCCGAGTTTCCGGGGTTGATCGCCGCGTCGGTCTGGATCAGGTTGGAGAGCACTTCGCCCTCCTCCCCGACCGCGAGCTCCCTCCCGACCGCGCTCACGATTCCCGTCGTGACGGAAAAGTCAAAGCCGAACGGGTTGCCGATCGCGATCACGAGCTGCCCCACCCGGGGCTCGTCGCCCGAGATCTCCGCCTGGGGCAGATTCTCGCCCTCGATCTTGACGACGGCGATATCCGAAAGCGGATACGAGCCGATCACTTCGCCGTCGAAAATCCGGCCGTCGGGAAGGGCGACTTCGATGCTGCTTGCGCCTTGGACCACGTGGTGGTTCGTGAGGATGATCCCCGACGAGTCGACGATCACCCCGGAGCCAACGCCCTGTTCTTCGATGGGCACGCGCCCGAAAAGCCCGTCCAGAAAGCCCCGGTGCGTCACCGCGAGTTTCACCACCGCGGGACCGACCCGTTCGACCGCCCGGATGACGGCGTCTTCATCCGGGTCGATCCCGTCGGCCGCAAGCACCCCACTCGGGACGCCGATACTTCTCGCCGTGGACGGCCCTTCACGGAGGCGCCCGCCGAGCGGCAGCCCGAGCGCAAGCCCGATGACAATCCCGACGAGCAGCACGATGAGAGCGATTCGCAAAGTTCCCGCGGCCCTGCGCACGAGCGTCGCGACCCTCTTTCCGGCCCGCGCAAGCTGCCGCGGGCAGAATGGCGAGAGTAGTCTAAGCCGCCCGGTGCGCCGCCATACGCCGCGCTCAGCCCGCCTGCGGAAGGCCCGCCTGCCGTTCGACCATGCCGACGAACAGCGCGTGCACGCGATCGTCCTCCGTCAGTTCGGGGTGGAACGACGAAGCGAGGAAGTTCCCTTGCCGCACAAAGACCGGCTTGTCCCCGAGCGAGGCCAGCACTTCGACCTTCTCGCCCACCCGGTCGATGTACGGCGCCCGGATGAACACAGCCCGGAAGGGTTCAGCACCCAGCGCCGGGATGGAGAGGTCGATTTCGAAGCTGTCCTTCTGCCTGCCCGACGCATTCCGAGTCACCGCAAGGTCCATCAGGCAGAGGTGCGGGGGTTCGCCGCTCGAGATCTCGGAGGCGAGCAAGATCATTCCGGCGCACGTGCCGTAGATCGGCATGCCCTGCCGGGCCCGCTCTTTGATTGCGGCGTCAATGCCGTACTTGCGCATCAGCTTGCCGAGGGTCGTGCTCTCTCCGCCCGGCAGGATGAGGCCGTCGACTTCGTAAACTTGTTCCGCCCTGCGCACCGCCTCAGTCGGCACGCCCATGCGCCTGAGCGTGCGCGTGTGCTCTTCGACGGAGCCCTGAAGGGCCAGCACTCCGATTTTCAAAGGTCCGCCTTCCTTTCGCCTACCACCCGCGGCCCGAGATGCGCTCCTCCGCCGGCATGCGCCCGACGTCCATGCCCCTCATCGCCTCACCGATTCCCTTCGACACGCGGGCGAGCAATTCGGGATCGTTGTAGTGGGCTACCGCCTCGACAATCGCCTTGGCGCGGGCCTGCGGGTTGTCGGACTTGAAGATCCCCGACCCCACGAATACACCGTCGGCGCCGAGCTGCATCATCAGCGCCGCGTCCGCCGGGGTCGCAACGCCGCCCGCGGCAAAGTTGACCACGGGGAGCTTGCCCGTCTCGTGCACCTCGCGCACAAGCTCGTAGGGCGCCCCGAGTTCCTTGGCGATCGTCATGAGTTCCTCTTCAGGGGCGTTGTGCACCCAGCGGATCTCGTCCATCACCTTGCGGATGTGGCGAACCGCTTCGACGATGTCGCCCGTGCCGGCCTCGCCTTTAGTGCGGATCATCGCCGCGCCCTCGCCGATCCGGCGGAGCGCCTCCCCAAGATTGCGGGCACCGCACACGAAGGGCACCTTGAACTTGTGCTTATCGATGTGGTAGCTTTCGTCGGCGGGCGTCAGCACTTCGCTCTCGTCGATGTAGTCGACGCCGAGCGCCTCCAGGATCTGCGCCTCGACGAAGTGCCCGATGCGCGCTTTGGCCATGACCGGGATCGACACCGCCTCCATGATGGCTTCGATCACCGCGGGGTCGGCCATCCGGGCGACGCCTCCCGCGGCGCGGATGTCCGCGGGCACCCGCTCAAGCGCCATCACCGCGACCGCTCCGGCGTCTTCCGCGATCTTCGCCTGGTCCGGCGTCGTCACGTCCATGATGACGCCGCCCTTCAGCATCTCAGCTAGGCCCTTTTTGACCCGAAACGTTCCCTTTTCTTCCACTCATGCCGCCTCCTCGCAATCGGTGAACCCAAAGCCGGGATCCCCGGAAAGTCCTCGACGGGACTCCGGGGAACGAGACTTCGATCGAACACGCACTCTTGCGCCGTTTCCGGCGCTTTCCTTGAGGGCAATTATAACAGTTTGACCCCGCCCGTGCCAGTCACTCCGTCCCCTGCTCCACTGCCTCCCGGAACCTGTCCATGAGGCATTGCGCCGACTCCGCCGTTCCTGCCGCCTCGGCCACAGGCGCACCGTCGAGTTCAGCGACGGGGCGCACGCCCCAGAGTGCATTCGTGAGAAAGAGCGCGCAGCCCCCCGAGATTTCCTCCCTGCCGATCGACCGCTCCTCGACGAGAAGCCCGGCACCGGTCGCAACCTCGATCAGAGCCGCCCGGGTGATCCCAGGCAGGATGCCGCTCGAGACGGGCGGCGTCACAAGGCGTCGCTCGAAGAGCGCGAACAGGTTGCTTTTCGCTCCCTCCGCTAGGCGACCGCGTTCGTCGACGAGCAACGCCTCATCGCAGCCCTCTTCGGCCGCGAGTTTGTCAGCAAGCGAGTAGACGAGCCTGCTGCCCGACTTGGGTGCAGGCATTCCGGAAACCGTCCAGGGCACGCGCACACCGGTGGTGAGGACGCGCGCCGGACCTGCGGGGGGCGCGTAAGGAACCACCCTGATCAACACGTCGGGAGCGCGGTCCACCGCCGCCCACAACGCGGTGAGGCGCAAGCGGCCGAACCCAGCGTGTGTCTTTCGAAACGCCCGCGCCGCCTCGCGCGCCCATCCGGCCAGGACGTCCTTCGCCGGGCATTCAGCCCACCCGAGGCGCTCGGCGGCGCCCGCAAGGCGCTCCACATGGGCGTCGAGCCGGAAGAGGCCGCAATTTCCCTTGGGCCGCACCAGCATCGTTTCGAAAAGGCTGTGGCCGAGCAGGAGGGCGGCCGATCCGGCGCTCGCGTCGATCGTGGGCCGCGCGAGCAGCGTTCCGTTGAGCATCACCACGTCAGCCACCGGCGGACGCCCCCTTGTGCGCCCGGGCTCTCGCCAGGGCCCTTGCGATTCCCATACCCTTCACGATCGTCTCGTGGTACTCGCTTTCGGGATCGGAGTCGGCGACGATGCCCCCGCCCACATGGAAGTAGGCCCGCCCGTCCTTGATCACGACCGTCCGGATCGCAATGTTGAGGTCGATCTGGTTCCCGATGCCGAAGTACCCGATCGATCCCGTGTACACGCCGCGGGCGACGGGCTCCAACTCGTCGATGATCTCCATCGCACGGACCTTGGGCGCGCCCGTGATGGATCCCCCGGGGAAAGCGGACCGGATCCCGTCGATGATCGACACGCCGGGCCTCGGCCGCCCTTCGACGGTACTCACCAGGTGCCACACCGTCGGATGGGCTTCGCACTTCATCAACTCGGGCACCCACACGCTCCCGAACTCGCAGAATCGCCCCAGGTCATTCCTCTCGAGGTCGACGATCATGATGTGTTCGGCCTGGTCCTTGATGCTTGCGGCGAGCTCTTTTCGCAACGCGCGGTCGCTCGCCTCGTCGGCGCCCCGGGGCCGGGTTCCTTTGATCGGCGACGTGCGCGCAACCTTGCCGTCGAACCAGAAAAACCGCTCCGGAGAGACGCTGACGACGCTCCATGCGCCGCCGTTGATGTACGCGCCGAAGGGCGCCGGGTTGGTCGATTGGAGCGTGCGGAAGACCTCGTAGGGGCTCGCGGCGATGGGAACGGAGAAGCGCTGCGCGAAGTTCACCTGGTAGACGTCGCCGGCTGCGATGTACTCTTTAGCCCGTTCGACGCACCGCAGGTACGCCGATTTCTCCATCGCAGGTTCGGCGAATCCCCCGTGCACGTCGTGGTCCGCACCTAAGGAGGCGAACGGAACAGGCCCCGGAAAAGCCCGCCGCTCGCCGCTCAATAGTTGAGCAACTGCCTCGTTGAGGCGCGCCGCGGCCCGCGCCCGCCTCACTTCGCCTCGTTCGGGCAGCCCCGACGAGGCGACGTACACTTTGTGCGTGAGGTGATCGAAGGCGAAGATAACGTCGAAAAAGGCGAAAAACATGTCGGGAAGTCCCAGGTCGTCCGGGACGCGCCGGGGCACCCGCTCGACGAACGTCCTGAGCCCGTAGCCGAGAAATCCCGCGGCGCCGCCTTGGAAGCGGAACGGAAGATCGAGCCTGGCCGCGACGCGGGCGATTTGCTCGTATTCCACTTTGAGCAAGTCGAAGGGATCCCCGGTACTCGTTTCCTCGATCCACGGGCCGCCGGCCGATTGTGCCGGAGCGGCGCGCATGACGGCAAGCTCCGCACCGTCTGATCGGATCACCAGGTACGGGTCCAGGCCCAGGTAGGAGAACCGCCCCGCGCCTTGTGGATCCCAGCCGCCCTCGAGCCGGACGACATACGGCCGCGACGCCCAACGCTCGAACAAGGCTTCGAATTCGTCCCGCGCGTCAAACTCGCGGACAAGCGGCAGAGACGTGTTGTGCACTCGCCTCGACTCCCCGTTCCTCCGGGCTCCGACCTAAATCCGGCCGGTGTCGAAGGCTGGATTCCCACACGAGTTACGAGGAGATACTAAGGCATGTTCCAACTCTCGTCAATCTGTGCGGGAAATTCGATGCGGGCGGGGGCGCGCTTGGATTTCCGCCATTATGCGGCACACCTGATTGTCGAGGAGCGTAAGTTCATCGCGGCAGGCGCGAAGGCGCGAGCGCAGGGCCTCCATCTCGCGCAAGATCCATATGTTTGAGAATAGCAGGACGGCCAAGCAGGCGACAACGACGAGTGCGAACACGCTCCGGCCTCCCGGTGCTGGGCTCGATCGAACGCGCGACGCACCTATTTGAGAGGGCCGCGCGTTTCAAGTGTATGCCTTCCCGGGAAACCGGATGATCGGTTCAGAGGAATGCAGAGAGCGGTTCAGCTCGCCCCGGACGACCTGCGGGCAGCACACCAGGCTCGCGCCACCTGCTCGCCCGCGAATTCGAGCGCCTCACGGGTCCGGGCGAGCGCGTCCTCAAGCGTCATCGGCCGCAGCGTGCAGCTGAAGACGGCATCGATCCCTATGTCGTGGAGCTCGCGCGCTCGCGTGGACACCGATCCGGCCACGGCAACCACCGGCACACCGAACTCCTTCGCCGCCCGGGCGACGCCGGCGGGGACCTTCCCGAAGGCCGTCTGGTGGTCGATCGCCCCTTCGCCCGTGATGACGAGGTCCGCGCCGCGGGCCTTCTCACGAAACTGGACCGCGTCCAGTACGATCTCCACTCCGGCCTTCAGCGCCGCATCTGCGAACGCCACGAGCCCGCCGCCGAGACCGCCGGCCGCCCCCGCGCCCGGAAGTTCCGCAATCGCGACGCCGAGCTGTTCCTGAATCACCCGCGCAAAGTGGCGCAGCGCTTCGTCGAGCGCTGCGACCTGATCGCGGGAGGCGCCCTTCTGGGGGCCGTACACTGCGCTTGCGCCTCGCGGGCCCACGAGCGGGTTGTCCACGTCGCACGCGACGACGAACTTCGCCTGCCGCACCCGCGGATCCAATCCGCTCATATCGATCGAGCGGAGGCGGATCAACTCGCCGCCGCCCGGCCCGATCTCGCGCCCGTCCGCGTCAAGCAGAGCGACACCGAGCGCCTGCGCCATGCCCGCCCCGCCGTCGTTCGTCGCGCTCCCGCCGATGCCGACGATCACCGTGCGGCACCCGCAGTCAAGCGCCCGGAGGATCAATTCGCCCGTCCCCCGGGTGGTCGTAACCATCGGGTTCCTGCGGTGCGCAGGCACGAGCGGAAGCCCCGAAGCGGCCGCCATCTCGACGACCGCCGTGCGCCCGTCGCCCAAGACCCCGAAGAACGCATCAACCGGCTCTCCAAGAGGCCCCGTCACGCGCTCCCGCACGATGCGCCCCCCGGTCGCCTCGACAAGGGCCCGCACCGTCCCCTCGCCGCCGTCGGCCATTGGAACGCGCACGACGGCCGCGTCCGGCAATGCCCTCTCGACCCCTGCCGCGATGGCGCCGGCGACCTCTGGTGCGGGAAGGCTCCCCTTGAACGAGTCAGGGGCGACCACAATCTTCATCGGCGATGTACCCCCACGAGCGCGCCGATCGCAACAAAAAAGTGCCGACTCTACGAGCGTCGACACCTAACGAACGGGGCGCGCGTCAAACCGCCTCGGGTCGTCAACCCTCCGAGGCGTTGGCAGCATTCTCGCTTGACTGGCCTTTATCTCCTGTCACCGGGAAGGGCGAGTCGAACTCGACGACCTTTCCCGACGCAAAAATCAATTTTGCAATGCGGCGGCCTTTCCAAACAATCTTGACTTCGTCACTGCCGCGCGCAGGCCAAGGACCGACCTGGTCCAAACGAATGGCCACTGGGCCTCCACTCCCGATCAAGACTCCCAGCCCACACTTAAGCAACCAGCAACCAATAATCAACCGCAATTATACCAAAATCGTGCTCACGGTGTCAAAATATATTCACGCGCAGCGAAATGGTGACAATCACGCTGCGCTCGATCTTCTCCGGACGAACGAGCGCCACACCCACCAACCGGCGGCCGCCGCTGCCACCAGCGCCAGCGTGAGCGCTTCAAAGTACTCCTCGACGAACGCCACCATGGTCTGCCCGTACGCGGCAACGAGTGCGGCGATCGCGAAAAAGCGAACGAACCGGCCAACGAGTGACGCCAGGGTGAAGCGCGTGATCGAAAGCCTGAAGACTCCCGCACTCACCGCGAACACCTTGTACGGGATGGGCGTGAATGCTGCGATAAAGATGCTCCACACGTCGTACCGCTGGTAGAGTTCCTCGACGCGGGCCACTTTTTGCCGGGAGACGAATCGATCGAGGATCGGCCGTCCTCCTTTGAGCCCGATGAGGTACCCGACCAACGCGCCGAGGACGGAAAAGATCGTAGTGACGGCCGCGGCGACGAAAAAGCCCCGCGGCTCGCGGAGCACAAGCGGCATGAGGACGGCATCGGGCGGGATCGGAAAGAAGATCGCCTCGATGAACGACAAGATCGCGAGATTCTGCAGGGTGATCGCCGAGACGATAGCGTCGGCGATCGACTTGAGCAGTGCAAGCACGTGGCCGGCCCCTCTTGCCGCGTCTAGGCGGCGATGCGGCGCCGCGCCGCATCGCCCGGACATAAAAATGGTGCGCCTAGCAGGACTCGAACCTGCGCACCCGGCTCCGGAGGCCGGCGCTCTGATCCGCTGAGCTATAGGCGCACGTCAAAGATAACGTATGTGATTGCTATCTGCGCTATGATTATACCAGACCGGCCCGCCGACTGCAACGTCGTCGGCGCATCCTTGCACAAAGCCACTCGAGCCGGGCCTTTCAGTCCTGGACGTACCAATTCGTGGGCTCCTTGGGCTGGACGAACAGCTCGCCTTGGGTGTCCAAGATGGCGCAAAAGACGTCGCGCACGTCTTGAATGCCGCGCTTTTTGAGCTCGGCGTTCAGCCACGTCATGTCGAGGCCGCACTGGTTCAGGTGGTCGTACACCACTTCCCCGTCGCTGATCAGCGTGTACGGCAATCCTTCGTAATGGGTCGGAATCTTGAGGTCCTTCGCCGCAATCGGCCTGCTTTGCGACTTGGGAATCACCGAGAGCTTGCCGTCCGTCTCGAGCACCGCCACCTCGACGTCGGAGATGTCCGAGTATCCGGAACGCCGGAGTTGTTCGACCACATCGTGTACGGTGTACCTGACCCGCCGCATCTCCTGCGGCACGAACTTCCCGTCCTTGATGATCACGTTGGGTTTTCCATTGATCAATTGCCGCCAGCGGTGACTCCTTAGACTCAAGCCGGAGAGGCCGAGCTCGAGCAGCATGATCGTGGCGATTGGAACGGCGCCGACCAGGATCGGGAGCTCCGGGTCTTGGATCGGGATTGCTGCGAGCTCGGCCATGATGATCGTGACCGCGAGATCAATCGGGGCAAGCCCCCCGATTTCGCGCTTTCCCATGATGCGCATCACGACAAGCAGGAAGATATAGAAGAAAATGGTTCGCACGAACGCTGTCAGAATCACCGGACACCACGCCCATTCAGAAGTGGGTCGCCTTCGCCTCTACCATCACGGGCATCGCACGCGGGTATCGTGTGCATCAAGCGGTGACATTATCACTGTCCCGTCACACACAGGCACGACACCCTTGACGATCGCTCGGTCGTCGCTTATAATGGACCTTGCTCATCACCGATATCTGATGGATCGGGTTTGCGGGCGGATGTAGCTCAGTTGGTAGAGCATCAGCTTCCCAAGCTGAGGGCCGCGGGTTCAAGTCCCGTCATCCGCTCCATTCTTGTGCCCAGTGGAGCACGCTGGCGTAGCTCAGTCGGCAGAGCGGCTCACTCGTAATGAGCAGGTCACCGGTTCGAATCCGGTCGCCAGCTCCATTTCAATACAGCGAAAACCCGTAGCCGTACGGGCGGCTGCGGGTTTTCGTTTTCGAGGCGCCCATTTGGCTTCGGGTTCGCGATTTGTGGAACAGAACACGTAAAGAGTCGTTGCACGCCTGTAGGATTGGAACGAACTTTCCACGAATAGGTGGGCGTCGCCGGCCTCGTGCGCCGGCCCAGTCGCCCGGTGCTCCGGGCGGGGAAACCACCGCGGGAGTTGACGTTGAGTTGCAGCGTGTTGCGATCGCCTTACTGTTGGCAGTATTTCTCGTTTCGATGGCACCGGCGGCGCATGCAGCGCAGAAGGACAAGGTGAGCATCGTCCTGTCCTGGTTTGCCACCGGCCTCAACGCTCCGCACTATTACGCCGAGGATCTCGGCTACTACGCGGAGGAAAACCTCAAGGTCGAGATTCTTGAAGGCAAGGGATCCGGCATCGCCGTGCAGATGGTGGGCTCGGGCGCTCATCCGTTCGGAGCGGCGGACGCTGCGGCCATGGTGCCGGGGGTCGCGGCGGGCGTTCCTGTGAAGATGGTCGCCGGCCTCGTGCAGAAGAGCCCCGTCGTCATCCTTTCGGCGCCGGGCAGTGGGATCGATAATCCCCAGGCCCTCAAAGGCAAGAGCGTCGTCCTTCCCCCCGGAAGCGGGCAGGCGACACTCTTTCCCGTGTTCCTCGCCCACAACGGCCTGCGGCCGAGCGACGTGCGCATCATCTCCGCCGAAGCGACGACCAGCCTCAACCTGCTGATCGAGAAGAAGGCCGACACGGTGGCGAACTACGGTCCGACGGCGGTCTCTATCTTGGAGCGCGCGTACGGCGCGCCTCCGACGACGCTGTACTTCGCAGATTTCGGCGTTCCGACGCTCAGCACCGGGCTCATCGTCAATTCCACGTTCTTGCAGCGGAACCCCGATATCGTCCGGCGCTTCGTGCGCGCTACCGTGCGGGGTTGGGCGGCGGCCGCCGAGAACCCCCGGGCCGCGGCCGAGTCGTACGTGCGGCGCTTCCCCGAGAATGACCTTGAGAGCATCACCGCGATGGTCGAGGGGTTCACGTCGCTCATGCGTACGCCGAACAACGAGGGGAAGCCGCTCGGTTGGATGGCGCCCAAAGATTGGGAGGACACCCTTGATGTCCTGGCGCAAGCCAATGTCATCCCGGCGAACCGGAAAAACGCTGATGCGTACTACACCAACGAGTTCATCGATTGAGGCCCGCTTCGCCCGGAGTGGGCTCAAACAAGGCCGGGAGTGACCGCAGGATCGTGCTTTCGCTCGCTGACGTGAAGGCTTTGCAGATCTACGACCTTCATGTGCACATCGGACCCGAGATCGTCCCCCGCCGGTACTCCGCACAAACGCTGGCGGAGGAGCTCGCCGCGGTCGACATGGGTGCGGTGGTCAAAAACCACTTCGTGCCCACGACGTACCTCGTCTCCGGAGTCTCCGGAACGACATCCCTTACGCCCAGTGTGACTTTGAATGTGTTCTGTGGCGGGATCCATGTCGACGCTTTGCGCAATGCGACGAGCGGCCTGAAGTCAAACACACAGCAGCGCGATCCCGACAAGTCGCGCCTTGTGGTGTGGATGCCGACCCTTTCTGCAAAGGCGCATCTCGACTACTACGGGCGCGATCTCGACCCGGCGTGGGGCGTGTCGTCCGAGTACAGCGTAAGCCGGCAGGCGGCACGGGCCGAGTCGGTCCTTGGTGAGGACGGCCGCTTGACTGAAGCGTGCCGCGGCGTCCTCGAAGAGATCGCGGCGAACGACTACGTGCTTTGCACCGGCCACCTCTCCCGCGAGGAGATTTTCGCGCTCGTCGAGCGTGCAGTCGAAACCGGCGTCCGGCGCATCGTGGTCACGCACGCGTGGTTTCCGGCGAACGGGCTCAGCGTCGAAGACCAGATCCGCCTCAGCCGGTTACCCGGGGTATATATCGAGCACTGCTGGTTCGTGTCAATCGCCGACCACATCCCCTTGGAAAAGTACGTCGAAAGCATCCGGGCCGTAGGGGCGGCAAAGACAGTCCTATCGACGGACGGGGGGCAGATGGTGAGCGATCCGATCCCCACTGCCTGGCGCCGTTACATCGGCGACCTGCAGGCGCTTGGAGTCGACTTGGACGCCATTCGGCTCATGGCGAGCGAGAATCCGAGGCGCCTTCTCTTCGGCGATCCCGAATAGGAGAGACGAACATGCGCCGATCGCACGTTCCCGTCACCGTCACGCTAACGATCGCCCTCTTGGTCGGCGCTTGGGAAGCCGGAGTCCGGCTTTTCGACGTGCCGGCCTACCTCCTTCCGCCTCCGAGCGCCGTGCTGAAAGCCATGGTTGACTGGGCGCCGAGCCTCTTCGGTCACACGCGGGCGACGGCCGTCGAGGTGGGGGCGGGCTTTTTGCTCAGCGCGGCGCTCGGCATCCCGATCGGCGTGATCATCGTTTACTCAAAATGGTTGGAGCAGGTTTGCTACGTGCTCCTGGTCGTTTCGCAATCGGTGCCGAAGGTGGCACTCGCTCCCCTGTTTTTGGTTTGGCTCGGCTTCGGGCTGAAGACAGTGGTGCTGGTCACATTCTTGATCGCTTTCTTCCCCGTCGTGATCGCGACCGTCGTCGGCCTGCGCAGCGCCCACCCGGACATGCTGCAACTCGCCCGGACGCTCAAGGCGAGTCCCTTGCAGACCTTCTGGTACTTCCGGTTGCCCGCGGCGCTTCCCAGCATCTTCGGAGGCCTCAAAGTGGCGGCCACGCTGTCCGTGGTAGGAGCGATCGTCGCTGAATTCGTCGGCTCCCAAGAAGGACTCGGCTACCTGATTCTCACCGCCAACTCCATGTTCCAGACGCCGCTCAGCTTCGCCTCGATCGCCGTGTTGTCGGTCATGGGACTCGTCTTCTTCTACTTGCTCGTCTGGCTGGAGCGGGTCGTGGTTTTCTGGAACCGGGAGGAGGCGTCCGACGAGCCGTCCTTTCGCCTGCAAGTTTGACGAAGCGGGCGCACGACGGCAAGGCAATCGCCGGCCGTGTGAGCCCGTCGAATCGGGGGTCGCCGAATGCAAGCGCAGCAGAAAAAGTCCCGCGATTCTCGCGGTGTTACGCTAGAGATCGTTCAAGTAGGCAAGACGTTCCACACGAGACGGGGAACAACCCATGCGATCGAGGAGATCTCGTTCACCGTCGCACCCGGGGAGTTCGTCTCTCTTCTCGGCCCGAGCGGGTGCGGCAAGAGCACCCTGCTCAACATGGTGGCGGGCCTCGTCGCGCCCGACCGCGGGCGCATCGCGATCGACGGCAAGACCGTCACGGAGCCCATCGACGAGCTCGGCATGGTCTTCCAGCGCGACCTCCTCCTCGAGTGGCGCACGGTGCTCGACAACGTGCTGCTCCCGGTGCAGATCAAGCGGCTCAACCGGAAAAAGTACGTGGAGCGTGCGCTCGACTTGCTGCGGCTGGTCGGCTTAGAGGCGTTCGCCGACCGGTACCCCCGTGAGCTTTCGGGAGGAATGCGCCAGCGCGTCGGCATCTGCCGCGCGCTGATTCTCAACCCGAGCCTGCTCCTGATGGACGAACCATTCGCCGCGCTTGACATCATGACCCGGGAGCAACTGGGCGTCGACCTGCTCAACGTGCACGCCCGCTACCGGCCGACGGTGCTCTTCGTCACGCACAGCATCGACGAAGCGATACTCCTCTCGGACCGCGTCCTGATGCTTTCGCCCCGGCCCGCCAAACTGCTGCAGGAGATCGACGTCGGCCTCGAGCGGCCCCGGGTCGCCGCCACCCGCCGTCACCCTGGTTTCCTCGAGCTCGTCGCAAGAGCCCGCGAAGTGATGGAAACGAGCATGGCGCTCTAGGCCCATCGCACCCGCCTCGAGGCCTTCCTGCGCACCGGCGGGCCGGGAGGCTTGGGTCTACGGCCGACGTC
>NICF_comb_assmDRAFT_10001074_pt1 | contig 22097 bp, 18 predicted proteins | sample NewIslPassag4_SG_FD_11279 | JGI IMG/M metagenome (IMG submission 11279) | reverse complement strand
AATCGCGTCACCACCGGGCCGTGAACGGACCGAACCCCCCGGACGTGCAGGGCGGCGTGCAGCGCCGTCACGTCCGAAAAGCCGACGAGCGGCTTGCGGCCTTGGGCGACGAGCTCCCAGTCGAGGATGCCGAGGAGGCGCGTGGCGCCGTAGCCGCCCCGGGCGGCGAAGACGGCCCGCACCTCCGGCTCGGCGAAGGCGCGCTCCAGCAGCGCCCTGCGCTCCTCGTCGCAGCCCGCGAGGTAGCGGTGCGGCTCGCGAGGAAGCAGGCGAAGGACGCGGTAGCCACGCGAGAGGAGGACGGCCTCGCCCTTTCGCAAACGATCTTCGGGGAAGGTTCCGCTCGGGGCGACGATGGCGACGAGGTCGCCGGCACGGAGGGGACGAGATTCGGCCACGGCGCTCGGGTCGGGAAGGTGGGCGTTCTCGACCTTCTATGCCCGTGCGGGCCGTCGAGGCAATGGCCGGGCGGCCTCTACCTCCCCCCGGCCGCGCGCGCCCTTTCCCGCTCCTTCGACTCGAGCACGAGGAGGAGCCGCGCCGAGGCCAGGATGGCCGCCTCGCGCTCGTCGTCGCAGGTCACCATGGCGTCGTCGAAGAGGGAACGGCTGAGCTCTCCGAGGACGGACATGCATTCGCTTCCGCCGGCACCCCCCGCAAATCGGCTGGTCTTCGGGCTCTGCATGGCCACCTCCTCCGCGAGCGGCTCGAAGAACCTCCATGCAGGAAGCGGGCCACTTCCCGGTGCTCGGAATCGGGTCTGCGGAGCGGCTCCGGCGGGCCGTTTCCGTAAAAACTGCCGGGTGTGGAAGGGTTGCACGGTCCTTTGAACGGGCCCCCGAGCTCTTCGCACCCTGACACGAATGTCGCGCTGTGATCGCCGAAGTCGTCTCAGTAGGGCGAGTGGTGGAGAAGCAGGCGGGCGAAGGGGAGGGGATCCTCGCCGCGGCGGCAGGCGTCGACCAGGCCGCGGTGGGCGCGCTCGATGGGCGCGTAGCCCGCGGCCATGCGGGAAAGGCCCTCGAAATGCGTCGCCACCTCCTCGCGGAGCTCCTCCGGCCGGTAGGCCAGGGCGCGCAAGAGGCACAGCCCCCACTGCCAGCGGGAAAAATCGCCCCGCGCCTCGCGGGCCGCGCGGAGCAGCGCATCCAGTGCCTCGTCCTCGCCGCGCCGGAGCCGGGCGAGAAGGGCGAGCTGGCGGAGCCGCCACGACGCCGCCGAACGCTCCGGCAGCCTCGGGACGAGGGCGGAGACGACGTCCAGATCGGGCTCCTCCCCACGGTCCAGGGCCAGCCTACCCTCGTAGTAGACGAGAAAGGCTTCCGTCTGGAGCCGGTAAGTGGGCAGGTAGACGTGGTCGAGCCAGCGGCGCGCTGCCCGGAAGGCGAGCGCCGCCTCCTCGCGCCGGCCCATCCGGCGCAGCACTTCGCCGAGGTCGGTCAGGCTGCGCGCTCGCTCGTGCTCGGGGCTGGCGGCCACCAGCTCCTCCTGGACCGCGTGGGCGCGCTCGGGCTCGCCACGCAAGAGGTGCAGGCGGCGCATGCCGCCGAGGCAGCCGAGGTAGACCCGTCGCCGGTCGTCGCCCGCGGGGTCGATGCGCATGCGCTGTCGCCAGGAGTCGGTCAGGGGCCTAAGGTACTTTTCGGCGCGATCGGGAAGGAGCTGGTCCAGGTAGAGGCCGGCCACGTAGAGCTCCAGCTCGTCCTTCTCGGGGGTGACCCCGCGCGGGATCTCGAGCCGCTCCGCCTCCTCGAAGCAGCGGGCGGCGCCGTCGGTATCTCCGGCGTGCAAGGCGATCGCGCCCAGGCAGACCAGGCTCCAGTAGCGCCAGCGTCGAGGCTGGAGATCCTCGTAGCCCAGAAGGTCGAGCATGGGCAGGATCTCGCCGAAGAGGCGACGGGCCACCGGGTAGTCCTGATCGCGGAAGGCGCGTTCGGCCTCGCGGATGCGCTCGTAGACCCGGGCGCGGGGCGGCGCGTCTCGCCGGGGCAGGATGGCCTCGTAGAGGGCCTGGATCGCGCCCGGCCGAAGGGGGACGAGCCGGATGCGCGCGGCGTGATAATCCCGTGCCTCGCGGTCGACGAAGTAGAAACGGCATCCGGGCCGCTCCTGCTCCAGCAGCGCGATCTTTCGCTCCAGCGCGCCGACGCCGCGCAGGTGGAGGTTGCCGTCGGGGCCCGCGCTCAAGGCGGCGGAGACCGCCACGTCCTCGGGGACGCTCACGCCGCGGCGCAGGGCTTCCCCGGCCACGGCGAAAGCGGCTCCGGCCGAATCGCCGACCAGCCGGAGAAGACCGGGGCTGGACGGGGCCGGGTTGGGATAGACGGAAAGCGAGACCGAAAAGGTATCGCCGAGGAGGCGGAGCATCTCCGTCTCCTCGGAGAAGGCGTCGCCGATGGGGAGGTAGCCGGGCGGCCGAAAGAGCTCCGCCACGGCGAAGAAGACCGCTCCTGGAACCGGGGCGCCTTCGGTCACGGTGGGAAAGGCGCAGGCCGAGCCGTCCGGCGGGTGGATGCGATGGCTCCGAGCCTGCCGCAGGAGCATCTCTACGTGCCGGCCCACCGGCGCCAGAAGCTCCCGGCCGGCGATCCGCTCCAGCGCCTTCTCGACCGAGCGCGGCGCGAAGGGGATGTGGTCGGAAAGCCGGCGCAGCGCGCGGCGCAGCTCGTCGTCGGCGAAGCTCGCGATCATCGCTGCCTCAATCGGGGATCTCGAAGGAGTGGGCGACGTCTTCGGCGACGAGGCGGAGCCAGATCGGGCGGGAAAGCGAGGGAAGAGGCCAGCGCCGTCCCTCGCCCTGGGGAAGATTGCGGGGCGAAAGCTCCACGTCTCCGACGAAGAGGGCCGGCTCGCCCGGGCCGTACCAATCCACGTAGACCTCGGCGTGGCTCCGGGTCAGCACGAGTTCACCTTTGCCAATTCGCTCCAAAAGGACGTGGTCCTCCTCCTCGGCCGCCGTCTGCGCGGCGAAGCGGGGGAGCTCGGCGCTGGCGCGGGCCCGGTCGAAGAGCTTCTGGACAGCGGCCTTCCACTCGCGGGAGGCGCGCAGCGCCTCGTCTGCGGCGGCGAGTTTTTCGGCCGGGAGGCTGGCGAGGAGGCGGTCGACGTCGAGCGCGGAGGCCGCCTCGGTCGCGTCGATGGCGGCGAGTTCGGGTGCCGAGGCGAGGGCGTCGAGCAGGCGGATCGCCCAGGGGCCCGGGGCTTCGGCCCATCTTTCGTCGGCCCACTTCGCCGCCTCGGCGAAGGATGCGGGATGGGCCTCCACGAGGGCGACGATCTCCTCGAGCGTGGCGCGCAGGACCTCGGGACGACCCTTTTCGTCCAGGCGGCGGGCGATGGCCAGCGCCTTCTCGCACCATTCGAGGAGGGCTTCCTTCGGGGGCGGTGCGGCGCAGAAATCGTAGGCCGTCTTCAGCGTGGCTCCCGTGTCGAGCCCCAGCACGGCGAGAAGATCGAGACTCATGGCGAGTCCTCCTCGTCCTCCGCTTGCGCGAGGCGCGCCCGGGCGCGCGCAAGCTGCGTGTCCAGGTTGCGGATGGCCCGGGCGACCTCCTCCTCCGAAACCTCGCCCGGCGGCCCCTCGCACCGGAGGATCTCCACGACCTTTCGCTTCCACTCGGCGTCGTTCGCCCGCGGGTAGAACTCCTCGACCGCGCGCCGCCACAGCTCCCAGGCGACCACGGGTGGGCGGGCCAGGCCGGCGGCCCCGCCGCGCCGGAAGCGCGCCGCCTCCTCGAAGTCGCGAAATTCGAGTTCGTGTGGCAGGTGGACGGCCAGGTAGGCGAGGCGGATGTTGGGGGTCGTCAGCGCCCGCACGGCGGCCACGTGGCTCTCCTGCCACTCCTTGGCGCGGACGGTGTTCTCCGGCGTTTCGGCGTGCGACACGTCCGGCGGCTCCTCCGCCGGCCGGGTCCAGCGCATCTGGCGGAGGAGCCGGCTGCGAGCGCTCTTCATCGCGTGGACGAGGAGGCAGCGCAGTCGGGCGCGCGGGTTGCGGGACGGGCCCGCGAGGAAGCGGGGCGCGCGCTTGAGGGCGATGTGCACGGTTTCCTGCACCAGCTCGGCGCGCATCTCTTCGTCTCGGGCAAACGCCACGGCGCGACGCTGGAGCCACTCCAGCTCCTCCCGGAGAAGTTCTGCGAACTCGCCCATCGCCACCTCGAAGGGATGAACGCCCGCATCGTACCAATCCGGACGCCGCGACGGGCAAGATCCTCCTCGCTTCGGACGCGCCGATCTCCCGCGAACCCTTCACTCTCGTATACTCTCCGTGTTTTTTCGCAGGTTTGCCACGCACCCCGAGACGAGCCGGGCATGCAGCACAAGGTCCCCCAGCTGCTTTCGGTCTGGAACCCCTATTTCGAGCCGGAGACCATCCAGGTCCACGTCGAGATCCTTCGGCAGTACCGGAAGGTCTGGTGGGCGCGCCTCTATCGGGGCGAGCGCATGGATCGCGCCGCCTGCCGCGACAAATACGCCCGGCTGGCGCAGCTATGGGACGACGCGCGCGCCGAGGGGCGGTGCGTGGTCCTCTTCGTCACGAATTTCGTGGCGCTGCACGCCTTGCTCGTGGACGAGATCCTCTTCGGCCCGGAACTTCCTCCCGAGGAGATCGCCTACGCGCCGGCGCACTACTTCCAGGAGCCCGACGATCCCAAGGGCCCCTGGCCGGTCCTGTGGTTCCGGGTTCGGGACGTTCGCGCCCTGGCCTACGATCAGGTGCACACGCTGCGATACTTTTTCGACCGGGAGATCGACGCCGGGGACTTCGGCTACGACCCCTTCGCCTCCTTCAAGTGGAGATACCCCGAGGTGGCGATGGCGCCGCCGGCGGAAGAGATCTTCGATCCGGAGCTCCTTGCGGGGCGCGCGCGGATGTTTGCCGACCTCCACGAGACGCTCTTTCCGCCCGAGGTGCAGACGGCGCGTGTGGAGCTGGAAAAGAAGCTCGGCGAGACCTGGCTCGGCCTGGAGGAGCGGAGCCGCACTTTCCTCGCCTCGGGCTGGGTGGTCTATCGCCAATTTCGGCGGCACCGGGACTTCGATCTCTCGAACTCCTTGACCGGCGCAATGCGGGCGGTGGAGACCGAGCTCTGCGACGCGCTCGTCAAGTCGATCGTCAAAGCGTTGCGACTGGAGTACGTTTTCGGCAACTGGGAGATCACGCTCGGCGCCTGCAACAAATACCTGGACGAGCTCGCGAACCGGGCGAATCAGGGGGGCGTGCGGGCGCTGGAGTTGCTGGCGACGAATGGAAGCTGGCGGGACTGGCTCGAGCGCTTCGTGGCGCTGCGCAACGACACCGCCCACGGGAAGGTGGTGAAGAGGCAGCGGGTGGAGCGGGCCTGGGCCGAGCTCGTCGGCATGGGTTCCGAACTCGGTCCCATCGTCGCCGCCAAGCGGGCCTGGTTGGAGCGCCTCGGGCGCTGACCGGGAGAGTCGCCGGGGGGACGGTGCCCTTTCCGTCGGGCGCGAGTTCTCCGACGCCGTTGCAGGGAGCGAGCCGGTGCCGGATGCGAAGCCTGTTTCGGCGCCGGCCCAAAAAGAAAAGGCCCCGACCATGGGGCCTTCTCGCGATGCCGGGTAGGTGGCTCAGCCAAGCCGCGCCCGGAGCTTTTCCCGCAGCTCGACCAGCTCCTTGGGCATGGTCCGCGCGAGCTTCTGGAAGAGCTCCTCCTGCAGCTCGAACTCGCGCTTCCACTCCTCGGCGTCGATGGCCATCGCCTTGCGGAGCTGATCCTTGGTGATCCCCGCCGCCTCCGCGTCGATGGCGTCGTCTTCGGGCACGTAACCGATCGGAGTTTCCTTCGCGCTCGCCTTGCCGTCGGCCCGGTCGAGGATCCACTTCAGGACGTGCATGTTCTCGCCGAAGCCGGGCCAGATGAAGTCGCCGTTTTCGTCCTTGCGGAACCAGTTGACCTGGAAGATGAGCGGCGGGTTCTTCAGGCGCTTGCCGATCTCCAGCCAGTGGGCGAAGTACTCGCCCATGTCGTAGCCGCAGAAGGGCAGCATGGCCATCGGGTCGCGGCGAACCACGCCGACCTGGCCCACCGCGGCGGCGGTCGTCTCCGAGCCCATGGTCGCGCCCATGAAGACCCCGTGGGTCCAGTCGAAGGATTGCAGGACCAGCGGGACCGTATCGCTGCGGCGCCCACCGAAGATGATCGCCGAGATCGGCACGCCCTGCGGATCGTAGGCCCGCGGCGAAAGCGCCGGGTTGTTGGCCATGGGCGTGGTGAAGCGGCTGTTGGGGTGGGCCGCCTTCTCACCGGACTCGGGCGTCCAGGGGTTGCCCTTCCAGTCGGTCAAGCCCGCGGGCGGCTCCTCGGTCATTCCCTCCCACCAGACGTCGCCGTCGGCGGTGAGCGCCACGTTGGTGAAGATCGTGTCCTTGCGCAGCGACGCCATGGCGTTGGGGTTGCTCTTTTCGTTGGTGCCCGGCGCCACACCAAAGTAGCCGTTCTCCGGGTTGACGGCCCAGAGCCGGCCGTCCTCGCCGATGCGCATCCAGGCGATGTCGTCGCCGATGGTGCGGACCTTCCACCCCGCGAACTTCGCCGGCGGGATCAGCATGGCGAAGTTGGTCTTGCCGCAGGCGGAGGGGAACGCAGCCGCAACGTAGCGGCGCTCGCCCTGCGGGTTCTCCACTTCGAGGATGAGCATGTGCTCGGCGAGCCACCCCTCCTTGCGGCCGAGGTAGGAGCCGATCCGCAGCGCCAGGCACTTCTTCCCGAGCAGGACGTTGCCGCCGTAGTTCGAGCCGATCGACCAGATGGTGTTGTCCTGCGGGAAGTGGCAGATGAAGCGCTTCTCCGGATCGAGATCGAGCATGGAGTGCAGGCCGCGGTTGAAGTCGTTCGAGTCGCCGAGCTGCTCGAGCGCGACCTTCCCCATGCGCGTCATGATCCGCATGTTCAGCACCACGTAGATGCTGTCGGTCAGCTCCACGCCCACCTTGGAGAAGGGCGAGCCGGGCAGGCCCATGATGTAGGGCACCACGTACATGGTGCGGCCGCGCATGGAGCCGTCGAAGAGCTTGCCGAGCTTGGAGTAGGCCTCCTCCGGCGCCATCCAGTTGTTGGTCGGGCCGGCCTCCTCGCGCGTGGGCGTGCAGATGAAGGTCAGGTGCTCGACGCGCGCCACGTCGTTCGGATTCGAACGGGCGTAGTAGGAGCCGGGGCGCTTCTCGGGGTTGAGCGGGATGAGAACCCCTTCCTCGACAGCCTGCCGGGTGAGCCGCTCCTTCTCCTCCTCCGAGCCGTCACACCAGACGATCCGGTCGGGCTTGGTCAGGGCCGCCATCTCCTTGACCCAGGCAAGGAGATGCGGATTGGTCGTGAGGTTCTGGGCGACCGAAGCCGTCTCGTGATTCGTGATCATCTCGTTCCTCTCTCGAGCGTCTGCGATGCCCGTGCCGGACCGCACGGCGGCAGGCTACCACAACGAGCCGGGCGATTTCAGAGGCACGTCTAGGCTTTCCCGGGGCGCCCCGCAAGCCGGGGCAGCTTCGCTAATGATCCGTAACAGCTCGGGCGCCAGCTCGCCCGCCCCGGGAGCGGATCCTTTCACTCGGGGGCCGCGCCCACCAGCGCCCGGCTCGTCGCCTCCTTCCAATTCGTTTGACAGATCCGAGGCGAAGGCGGTAGATCCCCCGCGCCCACTGGGGCGAGACAACCAGGTGCCGGGGAGTGGCTCAGCCTGGTAGAGCACCTCGTTCGGGACGAGGGGGTCGCAGGTTCAAATCCTGTCTCCCCGACCAAATGACACCCCGTAAGTCAGCGGCTTACGGGGTGTTTTGTATCCGCGTCACATGGCCGCCGGGAAATCCGTCCTCCTGACCACCGTCTTTCTGCTCGTCTGCTCCAACGTCTTCATGACTTTCGCCTGGTACGCCCACCTGCGGAACCTCTCCGACCGCGCCTGGTACGTGGCGGCCCTGGCGAGCTGGGCACTGGCGCTCTTCGAGTACCTCTTGCAGGTGCCGGCCAATCGGATCGGCTTTACGGCGCTCACCCTGCCGCAGCTCAAGATCCTGCAGGAGGTGATCACGCTCGCGGTCTTCGTACCCTTCGCGGTCCTCTACATGCGCCAGCCGGTATCGCTGAACTTTCTCTGGGCGGCGCTGTGCATGGTGGGGGCCGTCTACTTCATCTTCCGCGGCTGAGCCGCGCCGACTTCCGCGCGCAGGCGCGCCCGCCACCCGAGACGGCCGCCGCAGATGCGCGCCGCACCGCTCTCCTATGGGCGGGCGCTCGGTGGGCGCGTGGTGTGGGCGGCGAATTTCCGCGCGGCCCAGGCGATCGCCGCGAGTGCGGCGGCGAAGAGGAGCAGGTGGACGGCGAAACCCGTCACCTTCACGATCGCCACGAGGACGAGCCACAACAAGAAGAAGGCGAAGGCGAGCGCCAGCAGAGCTCCCATCGTCGGGTCCCCCCCTTCCGCAAAGCTGGCGTCCCGGCTCGCGGGCGGCAAGGCGCAGTGCCGTCAGCCGAGCTCGAGGCGGATGAGGCGTTGCCAGCGCCCGGCGATCTCGAGCGTCTTGGGGCCGGGCCTTCCCGTGCCGATGCGACGGCCGTTGACCTTGAGCAGCGGCACGACCCCGCGGATGGAGCTGGTGAGGAAGGCCTCGTCGGCCATGAAGAGATCCTCGGGCCAGAGCACCGCCTCCTCGGTCTGCGGCTCGAACTCCATGACGATCTGGCGGGTGATTCCGGGGAGGATGCCGCAGCTTCGGGGCGGCGTGCGGAGGCGGCCGTTCTTCACGATGAAGAGGTTGCTCGCCGAGGCCTCCGAGAGGTGGCCCTCGGTGTCGAGGAAGATGGCCTCGTCGTCGCCCGCGTCCCGCGCCTCGAAGAGTCCGAGGATCGACTCGGCGTAGCCAAGCAGCTTGTGCCCCGCCCCGGCGGCCTTTTCGTTGCGCCGCCCGGAGACGATCCGAGCGGTCAGATAGGCGGGGGGAGGAGGGATGGGCCCCTGGACGATGGCCACCGTGGGCGGCGAGGTGATCGTCGGCAAGAGCCCGAGGGGCGCGGGGCCGCGCGTGACCGTGAGCCGGAGGATCCGCTCGCCGGGGCCCTTTGCGGCCTGGACGATCCGCTCCAGGAGATCCGGCGGCGTGGTGATCCGCAGAAGCTCGAGCGCCCGCTGCAGGCGGACGAGATGCTGGGTGAGGCGAAAGACCTTCCCGTCCTTGCAGCGCATCGTCTCGAATGCGCCGTCGCCGAGCAGAAAGCCGCGGTCGTCCGAGCGGATCACGCCGGTCCTCCGGCCGCCACGAGGAGAGCGCGCGCCTTGTGCATGGTTTCCTCCCATTCCGCCGCGGGATCGGAGCCTTCCACGATCCCCCCGCCGGCCGAAAAGCTCAGCCTCCCCTCCTCGATCAGGAAAGTACGGATGAGGACGTTGCTGTCGAAGTCCCCGCCGAAACTCCACCACGCCACGCTTCCGCAGTAGGCGCGCCGCGGCCCGTCCTCCAGCTCGGCGATGACCTCCATGGCGCGCCGCCTCGGCCGCCCGGTGATGGAGGCCCCGGGGAAGAGGCGGCGGAGCACGTCGAGAGGATCGCGGCCGGGCAGAAGCTCGCCCTCGACCTCGGAGACGAGGTGTTGCACGGTCGCATGCCGCTCCAGTCGGCAAAACTCGACCACGCGCGACTCGTGGCAGACCTCGGCGAGCTCGTCGCGCAAGAGCTCGGCGATCATGCGGTTCTCCCGCCGGTCCTTCTCGCTGGCCAAGAGCTCCTCGGCGATGCGCCGGTCCTCTTCCTCGTTCCTTCCGCGGCGGCGCGTACCCTTGATCGGAAAGGTCTGGACCCGGCCGTTCCGCACCCGCACGAAGCGCTCGGGCGAGGCGCTCGCCAGGCATCGCGAGTCGCTCTCGAGGAAGACCGCGAAGGGCGCGGGGTTGAGCGCGCGCAGCCGCAGGTAGAGCGACCATGGATCCTCGGTGAGCGCTGCGGTGAAGCGCTGCGAGAGGTTCACCTGCTCCACCCGGCCCGAGCGGATGCGGGCGAGGACCTCCTCGACCGCCCGCCGATAGGCCTCCGGCGTGAAATTGGAAGACGGCCGGGCCGAGGTCGGGGGCGGAGCATCGGGTGGGGGACCGCAGCGCCGGAGCCGTTCGAGGAAGAGCTCGGCGCGCTTTTTCGCACGCTCCTTTCGCGCCGTGCCGACCTCGGGCAGGCCGGTGGAGAGCAGCCAGGCTCGACCGCTTCCGTGATCCCAGGCCACCGCGACGTCGTAGAGCCCGAAGCGGAAGGAGTCCGGTTCGGCGGCCGGAGAGTTCCACTCGTAGTCGATCCAGCCGACGGCACCGCCCTGGAGGGGCGGAAGTTCGGGAAGCGGCAGCGAGGCGAATTCCTTCATCCGGCTGCGCAGCTCGTCCGGATCGCGGACGATCGCCCAGGGATCGGCCAGAAGATAGGAGTGGTGGCCGCCGGCGGCGCTGTCGAGAAGGATCCTGTCGGGAAGGCCCTTCAGGCCCGCGCAGGCGGCCAGGGGATGGGGAGGCGGAGAGAGCTCGACGACGTAGGTCATGGGGATCCCTCGATAAGAGTTTGGGGTAACCTAGGAGCCTGTTGCAGTAACCAACCTACTGCGGCGACGGATGCGGGGTTGCGGCCGGTATGCTCGCTCCTTCCTTTTCGACGTGACGACGGCACGCCTGCGTGGCTCGTCGCTGCACGAGCGGAGGCTTGCCAAAGCGAGCAACGACGAGCCGGCAGGCGCGAAGCGTCGCCTACCACCTCCGCCGCCTCGCGACGGTCGGTTCCTACAACAGGCACCTGGCGTTCGAGCGGACCAACCTGGGGGAATTTCATGAAGCGGCTCGCGGGCATCGCGCTTTTCGTCTTCGCCTGGGCCTGTAGCGGGGGAGAGGGGCCCTGTCCCGAGAGTCAAGCGTGGGACGACTTCGGTGAGCGTTGTCGAACGATCCTTCCGGACCGTTCCGGGCCGGGAAGCCGGTGGCAACCTCCGGAGCAGGCCTTCCGGGAGGCCACCTCGAAGTGGGGCCTGGACGCGATGGACGTGGAGGGCGTGCGGCTCTCGGTGGCGGACATCGACGACGATGGCTGGCCGGATCTCTCGGTTCGACGGGCCGGCACCCACCGCGACGATTTCCGTCCCGGCGGGACGCGCGCGAGCTGGCTGCTCCGCAACGACGAGGGACGCGGTTTTCAGGACGTCACCCGATCCTCCGGCTTCGTCACCCCGCGCGACCAGGACCCGAACCTCGGCCGGCCGGTGGAGGTGGTGATCTGGGCCGACGTGGACAACGACGGGGACGTGGACGCCTTCACCGGCGTGAGCACGACCGNGTCCACCGAGCACACCCCGGAGCTCGTCCTCAACGACGGTCGTGGGAATTTCGTCCTCGGTCCCGAGACCTTCGCCGCTCGCCAGCCGGGCCTGCAGGCGACGTTGGCCGCCGCGGTCTTTCTCGACGCCAACCTCGACGGATGGATCGACCTCTTCGTCGGCTACGGCGGCGGCGGCGCGCAGGACCGCCTCTTTCTCAACCTGGGAGAGGGAGGGTTCCGCGACTGGACGACGAAAGCGGGGCTGGTCACGGCGCCGTGGACCTCGTTGGACGAGTTGGACGCGGGGCGCGCGCATTCCGATGCCTGGGGGGCGGTCGCCTGCGATCTGAACGGGGACGGCGTCCCGGAGATCCTGGTCTCCTCCTACGGACGCGCTCCCAACCACCTCTGGCTCTCCACGCAACCGGCCGGCTATACCAACCATTCGGTGGCCTCCGGCTACGCCTACGACCACCGGCAGGACTGGCGCGACAACGAGTCGGCCCGCTGCCACTGCAAGCTCTTTCCCGACGACGAGGACTGCCAGGGCGTGCCGCCCCCGAGGTGGTTCCGCTGCGAGACACCCGAGGACATCTTCCGCTGGAACCACGAGCTCGACCGTCGGCCCTTTCGCCTGGGAGGAAATACGGCCACCACCGTCTGTGCCGACCTCAATGGCGACGGTCACCTGGACCTGCTCACCACCGAGATCGTCCACTGGGACGTGGGCAGCTCCAGCGATCCGAGCGAGATTCTTTTTCACCGCGGCGATGACCCGCCCACCTTCGACCGGCCCGGCAACGAGGTCACGGGGCTTTCGAGGCCGCCTGACCGTCCCGACTGGAACGACGGCGACATGACGGCAGCGGTCTTCGACTTCGACAACGATGGCCGGCCCGACATCTACATCGGCTCGTCGGACTATCCGGGGACGAGGGGTCACCTTTTTTGGCAGACGCAGGACGGCACCTTCGTCGAGGTGCCGATCGAGCTGGGGATCGATCATCGCGCCAGCCACGGCATCGCGGTGGCGGACTTCGACCGAGACGGAGACCTGGATCTGGTGCTCGGGCACTCGCACATGCGTTGCGGGGACCAGTGCTATCCGCGCGCGCACGCCCGCTTCTTCGAGAACGTGATCGGTGAGCGCGGCAACTGGATCCAGCTCGATCTGCGCGGAGGAGCGGGCTCGAATCGGATGGCGATCGGGGCGCGGGTGGAGGTGGAGGCCGAGGGCCGGATTCAGGTCCAGGAGGTCGGTGGGGGCCACGGCCACTACGGCATCCAGCACGAGCACGCCCTGCACTTCGGTCTCGGGACGGCGCGCGAGGCGCGCGTCACCATCCACTGGCCCGATGCGGCGCGCAGCGTCTCCCGCTACACGCTGCAGGCGGGCTACCGCTACCGGGTCGAGCAGGGCGGCGTCGTGCGCCCTCTCATCCCATGACGCACGGGCGGTGATTAGGTTCAACGCGACGTGGATCGCACTTTACCGCCCTATCCGCCGGAGGTCGCTCGCCTGCTACAATCCAACCGAACCGAGCCGGAGGGAAACTTGGCAGATCCGGGCCACCTTCACCCGGCCGACAGCGCAGGCACCGAGCGCACCGCTACGGCGCAGGGCATGCTCGACGTGGCGAGGATCGCGCGGGAAGCCATCCGCGAGGTCGACCTTCACCGCGTGATCCAGAGCATCACGGAGCAGGGGGTGGCCCTGGGGGCTGTCTCTTCCGGGCTCTTTCGCCACGACCCCGATCGCAAGGCGCTCGTCCGCGAAGCGGCCTGGCGGATGCCCACCGAGCTCGAGCAGGCCACCGAGGTCCTCGCCATCGAGACGGGCGACCTGCTGGTGGCGCGCGCCCTGCGAAGCGGCGAGGTCGAAGTGGTGGAGGACGTGGACGAGATCGACCCCGACCACGTCCTCGAACGCGACTGGATCGAGCAGGCGGGCGGGCGGAGCATGGTGGTGGTTCCGCTCATCTTTCGGGATAGCGCCCTGGGCGTGCTCGCCTGGGTCTTCGCCAGCCCGCAGCACCTCCCCGCGCGCGAGCGCGAGGCCTATCGGATCATGGGCGAGTTCTTCGCCCTGGCCATCCTCAACGCGCAGGCCCACGAGCAGCTCTTGCGCGAGATCGAGGTGCGCAAGAAGGCCGAGCGCGAGCGGGAGCGCTTGCTCTCCATGGTGGAGAAGGAGCGCGCCTGGTTGCGCTTCATGATCGAGCGCTCGCCGGTGGCGGTGGTCATGATGCGCCCGGGCGGCCAGGTCCTCTCCAACTCGGAGGCCGAGCGCCTCCTCGGCCGCCCGATCGATCCCCAGGGCGGGCTCGAGCAATTCGCCGGCATCGTCCGTCTCCCCAACGGACGGATCCTTGGTCGCGAAAGGAAACTCGGCTGGGAGCTCGCTGCGGGCCCGCTCGTCGCCAACTCCGAGGCGACCATCCTCCGCGCCGACGGCGAGGAGATCCCCGTCTTCGGAACCCTCGGCTATCTGCACGACGATCGCGGTCGGTTGATCGGCGGCGTGGCGATCCTCCAGGACATGCGGCCGATCAAGGAGCTGGAGCGGCTTCGCCAGGAATGGACCTCGGTGGTGGCCCACGACCTGCGTCAGCCCGCCACGGTGATCCACACCTACGCGAGCCTGCTGGCGCGCTCCAGCCTGGACGAGAAGTCCCGAGAGCGCGTGGAGCAGATCCTCGTCAGCACGCGCCACCTCGAGCGGATGATCTCGGACCTCCTGGACTTTTCGCTGCTCGAGGCGCGGCACCTCAAGCTCGAGTACCGCCCGACCTCGCTCGACGTCCTCTGTGCCACGCTTTCGGAGAAGCTCGCTGTCGAGGTCGCGAACCGCAAGGTGAATCTGCAGGTGGAGGGGGAGCCCTATCCGGTGGAGGTGGATCCCTCGCGGATCGAGCAGCTCGCCATCAACCTGCTCAGCAACGCGATCAAGTACAGCTACCCCGATTCGCCCATCGAGATCCGCTTGGTCTACCGCGAGGACCAGGTGGAGATGAGCATCACCAACCATGGCGAGGGGATCCCCCCGCATCAGCTCCCGACGCTCTTCGATCGCTTCAGCGGGGGAACGCGCGCCCGCGGCAGCGTCGGCCTCGGGCTCTACATCGCCCGCGGGATCGCGGAGGCGCACGGCGGCCGGATCTGGGCGAAGAGCACTCCGGGGAAGACCACCACCTTTTTCGTGAGCCTGCCGCGCTCCGCTCCACGTAGGTGACCGTGTCGCTGCTCCCCAGCCGGGAAAGCCGGTAACCGCGGCCGGGCGTCGGTACCCAAAACGCGCGCGGCGCCGCGCCAGGGGCGCGACGCCGCAACCGTCGGGACGGGCAGCGATCAGCCGCGCCGGTCGATGGGCACGTAGCTGCGCGGCGCCGGCCCCACGTAGACCTGGCTGGGCCGGAAGATGCGGTTGTTCTCGAGCTGCTCGAGCCAGTGCGCCAGCCAGCCCGAGACGCGCGCGATGGCGAAGATCGGCGTGAAGAGGTCGGAGGGGATCCCCAGCTTCTGGTAGACGAGGCCCGAGTAGAAATCGACGTTCGGGTAGACCCCCTTGTCCCCCACGCGCCGGGCCATCTCCTCCTCGAGCTTGACCGCGATGTCGTAAAGCGGCGTGGAGCCGTACCGCGCGAAGAGCTGCTCGGCGAGCTTTTGCAGGATCTTGGCCCGAGGATCCTTCACCTTGTACTCGCGGTGACCGAAGCCAGGGATCTTGCGCTTGGCGGCCATGGCCTTGTCGAGCCACGGCACCACGTTCTCGACCGAGCCGATCTCCTCGAGCATCTCCAGCACGGCCTCGTTGGCGCCGCCGTGGAGCGGGCCCGACAGCGTCCCCACCGCGGAAGCGACCACCGCGTAGGAATCCGCGAGGGCGGAGCCGGTCACGCGCGCCGAGAAGGTGGAGGCGTTCATCGAATGCTCGGCGTGGAGGACGAGGCAGGTGTCGAGGATCTTGGCGTGGAAGGGATCCGGCTCCTTCTCGTTGAGCATGTAGAGGAAGTTCGCCGCGTGGCCCAGATTGTCGTTGGGAAGCACGTCGCGATCTCCCCTGCGCATGCGGTGGTAGGCGGCGACGATCGTGGGGAGCTTGGCGACGAGCCGGACGCAGGCGCCGTAGCGCTCCTGGGGATCCATCACGTTGATGTGCGGATAGAACATCCCCAGGGCACCCACCGCAGCGGCGAGCGCATCCATGGGATGGCCCGTCTCCGGGAGGGTCTTCATCAGGTCGATGATCTTGTACTTGAGGCGGCGGTGGTGGACCAGGTCGTGGGTGAAGGAGTCGAGCTGCTCCTTGGTGGGAAGTTCGCCGAAGAGAAGAAGGTAGCTCGTCTCCTCGTAGGTGCTCTTCTCCGCCAGCTCCTCGATCGGGTACCCGCGGTAGAACAGGATCCCCCGCTGACCGTCGATGTCACAGATCTTCGATTCGGCGGCCGGGACCCCGGCCAGTCCGGGAACGTAGGGGATCGCGTCGCTGCTTCGGTCCATTGGGCCTCCTCCTCACTTCGCTGCGGCAACGTCCAGGCGGTACTTGCGCTCGCCGAATGCGCGGTCGGGTTCTATCACCTGCCACGTTCCGGCGAAACGTTCCTTTTCGTTCCTCACGAGCTCGCCCCCCGGGCCCTCTTGGCCTCCATTCCCGGTCGTCCCGGCGTCGCCCCGATCGGCCGGCCGGGCGGTGCGGCCGCCCAAGGGGCTCGGAATCGATCCGGGGAGGAGGTGGGGAGCGGAGTCATGACAGGTCGCGTCAGGTTGTAGGGCCCGCGCCCCGACAGGTCAACCGTGACCTGGAGCCGCGGCGAGGGTGACCGACCGATGATTTCTCGGGTCGCCGGCGGTCCCAAGCACGCAGAACGTTTCGCAAAGAGGAGGATCGAGCCTCGTCCTCTACTTGATCCCGCGCACGGCCGTTCTCGGGGCGCTCCTGTGGACCGGGTACCCGGGAGGGGCGGTGGCCCCACCTTCGCGAGGGCAATCCCTTGCGCACCCACGCCCTCCTTCCCGTCCACGTGGCCCTTTTCGTCTGGGGCGCACTTTGGCTCCGGGACGAGCGGATCCGCGCCCTCGTCCCCCTGCGCACGCCAGTGGAGAGGCAAGAGGGGTAGGCCGGTCGCCGGCCTACTCGGCGAGACCGCAGTCGCGCTTCCCCTGGGCGGTGTGGATGCGGGAGCAGTCGCAGGTGCGAAGGAACTGCTCGCACCTCTCCTCGTCGGCATCCGAGGGCGGATGACGCGAGCGCTGGCGCTCCGCGCGGTTCTCACAGGCGGTTCGCTCGGAAACCGTGGCCTCGCAGGAGCAGCGCAGCTCGGCGAGCTCCTCACAGGGCGTGGAACAGGCCGCGAGGGCGAGCGCGACGACGAGGCCGAGGACCGCCAGGTCGGGCCGGAACATGGCGCGCAGCCTACCCGTCCGAGCCGCCGAGAGCAACTCGCGGGGTGTCTTCGGCTGGCGAGAGCGCGGGGGATTGTCTCGACCACCGAAATCGGGGTATTCGTAGCACAACCATATCAGCCGGCGTGATTCGATCTCGCCCGGAGGTGTGGTGATGGCGCGCCGTCGTTTCATGCTCGTCCTCTGCGTGCTCGTTTCGCTGGCACCCCTCGTCTCGTGCTCCGACGACGAGCTGGTTCCCTCGTCGGACGGCGGCGGCGGCTCGGGAGCTTCGGGAGGAGGCGGACCGGTTTGGGCCTCCTGCGACGACGGGCTGCACAACGGCTCCGAGTCGGATGTCGATTGCGGCGGCGAATGTTCCCCGTGCGGGCTCGGGCAGGCGTGTCGCGTTCATTCCGACTGCGAGTCGCAAACGTGTATCGACGGCGCCTGCGCCATGCCATCCTGCGACGACGGCATCCGAAACGGAGGCGAGGCCGACGTCGATTGCGGCGGTCCCTGCGAGCCCTGCGATGCGGGGCGGCGCTGCAATGCGGCCGAGGACTGCCAGAGCGGTCGTTGCGTGGGCGGCACCTGCGTGGCGCCGAGCTGCACCGACCGGGTGAGGAACGGCGACGAGACCGACGTGGATTGCGGTGGCGAATGCCCGCCCTGCCTCGCGGGTCTTGCCTGTGCCGTGGGAGACGATTGCGAAAGCGGCGTTTGCATCGGCGGAAGCTGCCAGGAGGCCTCTTGCGACGACGGGGTCCAGAACGGGAACGAGACGGGCGTCGATTGCGGTGGCCGCTGCGGCACCTGCCCCGTGGGCGAGGGCTGCCGGTTCGGCGACGATTGCCAGAGCGGTGTTTGCGCCCACGGCGTCTGCCAGGCGCCCAGTTGCCACGACCTCGTCCGCAATGGCGACGAGACTGGCGTGGATTGTGGCGGCGCCTGCGCGCCCTGCCCCGAAGGGGTGGCCTGCCGCGACGACGTCGACTGCCTTTCCCAGACCTGTTCGTCCGGAATCTGCGTGGACCCGAGCTGCACCGACGGCGTCCGAAACAACGACGAGACGGACGTGGACTGCGGCGGGTCCTGCGCGCCTTGCCAGCCCTTCCGCAGCTGCACGCAGGGCAGCGATTGCTGGAGCGGGATCTGCGAGGACGGCGTCTGCACCGTCCCGACCTGTAGCGATGGTGTGAGGAACAACACCGAGACGGACGTGGACTGCGGCGGCTCCCTCTGCGGCGGCTGTGCCCCGGGTCAGCTTTGCAATGCCGACTCCGACTGCGCGAACGAGTTCTGTCACCGGGGAACCTGCTTCATCCCCAACTGCTTCGACGGCTTCCACAACCAGGACGAGACCGACGTGGATTGCGGCGGCTCGATCTGCGGCCCCTGTGCGGTGGGGCGGATGTGCAACGTGCACGAGGACTGCCTCTCGGGCGTTTGCTTCAATGGGGTCTGTGCGCCGCCTTCCTGCTCGGACAACGTGCTGAATCAAGACGAGACGGACGTGGACTGCGGCGGCTCCTGCGACCCCTGCGCGGTGGGGAAGATCTGCAACGTGGACGAGGACTGCCAGAGCCAGGTCTGCACCGGCGGCCGCTGCGCCGCGCCCATCTGCGGCGACGGCAAGGTCAACCAGCCCTGGGAGCAGTGCGACGAGGGACCGACGGGTGGCGACTATTGCGACGAGAACTGCCAGTGGGCCAACTGCCCCGGCATCATGGTCGGTTCCACCTGTGTCTTCGTGCCCAGCACCCAGTCCGCGCCCGACAAGCCGACGGCCCGGTCGATCTGTCAGAACCTGGGGCCGGGCTGGGGCCTCTGCGACCAGTCGGTGGTCTGCGACACGGCGATCCACCCCTACCTGATCAGCATGTGCAGCTGCAGCGGCGGGGCCGCGACCTGCGCCTGCAGCGGCACCGTCAACTTCTACATCCACGTGGAGAACGGTACCGACCGCTCCCACTACGTCCGCGGGCCGGGCTTCCCGGGCTGCACCCAGTCGGCTGCCTGCGCCCTGGCAGGCACGGCCACCTGCGGCACGCCGCTCTGCTGCCTCGGGCCGTGACCGGGCCCTGAGGCCGGGGAGAGGGGCGCCGCGCCCGCGCGGCGCCCCCAGGAGCCTGTTGCAGGAGGCTTCGCGCAGCTGGCGGCCCTCTCGATTCCGGGAGGCTCAGCCCGAAGCGGTCGACGCCTCGGGAAGGAGGAGGGCGTTCATGTCGGCGGGGAGCGGCGCCTCCACGCGCAGCGTCTCGCCGGTGCGCGGGTGGGGAAAGGCGAGGACTGCGGCATGAAGGGCGTGCCGCTCGAGCACGAGTTCGGCGCGCGCCTCCTCGTCGAGTCTCCCCTCGGCGAAGTCGACGAAGTAGCGGTCGCAGGGGCCGTAGATCTTGTCGCCCACGATCGGATGGCCGATGGCGGCCAGGTGCACGCGGATCTGGTGCTGGCGCCCGGTGACGGGGATGCAGCGGACGAGCGCGAGCTTCGGGCCTCGCCACGGGACGTCACGTTCGAATCGCGCCTCCACCCGGACCAGGGTGAGCGCTTCCTTGCCGTCGGGGACCACGCCCATCTTGACCTTGAGAGGGTGGTCGAGAAGCGCCAGCGGCAGATCGATGCGGAATTCGTCCTCCTCGGGCCAGCCGTGCACGAGCGCCAGGTACTCCTTGCGCACGGCGCCGGCGCGGGAAAAGAGGTCCTTGAGCCTTCGGGTGATCTCCGGTCGCTTGCCGCAGGCGAGCAGGCCCGAGGTCTCGCGGTCGAGGCGGTGGGCGATGTCCCATTTCTCGCCCTGGGGCTGGCGCTCGCGCAGCACCGCGGTGAGGGTGTGGTGGAAGTAGCGGGCGGTGGGATGCACGGGAAGGCCTGCTGGCTTGTCGACGACGAGGATGTCCTCGTCCTCGTAGGCGACGCCGAAATCCCGCTCGCAGACGGGCTCGGGATCGCGCCTGCGCCGCAGGCGGAAGGTCAATCCGGGCCAGACCGGCGTGGAAGGCTTGAGTTGCCTCGGCCCCTCCCAGACGAGGTCCTCGCGGATGATCCGCTGGATGCGGGTGCGGGAGAGGCGGCGGATCTTCTCGGCGAGATAGCGGTCGAGTCGCCAGCCCGCGTAGTTGGGCTCGACGCAGAACGCGACCTCGTAGATCTGCGCCTCGCTTTCCTTCTCCACGGAGCCCTTCTTAACCGATCCGCCTGGTGCGCGCGTCCCCTTCCGTCGTTATAAGGCGGCCATGGCCGAGCTTCCCTCCAGGGCATGGGTGGCCGCGATCACGCGCCTTTCGCCGGAGAAGCACCTGGAGCCTCCCCCGGACTGGGACGAGGCGGTGCAATTTCTCTCGCGCCACGGCCTCGCCTCCATCGCCGCCTACAACCTGCAGTATCGGATGCCGGAGGCCGAGGTGCCGCCGGACGTCCGCGACTTTCTGCTGGGCTACCTGCAGGGCACGGTGACGGACAACTTGCTCAAGCTGATGACCCTGCGGCAGATCGCGCCGCGCTTCGGGGCGTGCCCTTTCGTGCTGCTCGACGCGGTCGCCTTCGCGGACACGCTCTATCCGCACATCTCCTTCCGCGCCGTCCCGGAGATCCGGCTTCTCGTACGCCCCGAGGACCGCGACGCCATCGTCGCGGCGCTCGCCGAGGAGGATTTCGTGGAGATGGAGGGGGAGGAGCCGGATCCCGACCGGCCCGCGGCCACGCTCTACAACGACCGCTTCTACCTCAAGCTCTACACGCGGCTGCTTCCTCGCGGTGGCGAGGAGGGTCTGCTGGCACGGGCGATCCCCGCGATCACCTACGGGCCCTCGTCCTTCCGGCTCCAGGCGGAGGATGCGCTGCTCGTGCACGTGGTCTCCCTGGCGCGCCGCGCCTTCCGCGTGCCGCGGATCTACTTCGTGGACCTTCGGGAGCTCGTTCGCGGCGATTCTTCGGTGCTGCTGGCGCCGGGTGGCCCCGGCGCGCCGATCGACCCGGAGGTGGTGAAGGCGAGGGCGCGGGCGCTCGGCGTGCAAAACGCCCTGTGGGCGGCGATGGAGATCCTCGCCGGCTACCATCCGGAGGTGGGCGAGCGGGCGCGCGCTCTCTCGCCGGAGATCCCGGCTCCGATGCGCGCGCTCCTCGAGCGCGCGGTGGTGCAGACGGCGGACCGCGAACGGATGATGCGCGGCGCGGCGCGCGTGCTGCGCCTCCTCTTCGAGTGAGGCCTCATGCCGAGGACTCGGGCGGCTCGCCGGGGAAGCGGAAGCCGCGCTCGCGCAGGGCGCGAAAGACGTCGCCGGAGCGGACAACGCCCGAGGGGTGGCCCTCGTCGTCGACCACGGGCAACTCGCCCTCGCGCAGGATGCGATCGAAGGACTCGCCCAGATCCTCGGTGGAGGTCAGCGCCTGCACGCCCAGCATGTGATCGCGGACGCGCTCTCTCGCCCGCACGCCCGGCGGGAAGGAGAGGATGTCGCGTTTGCGGATCACGCCGACGGTACGCTCTCCGTCGAGGACGATCGCGGATTCGGACGAGCCCTCGCGCAATGCCTGGCGCGCCTCCTCCAGGGTGGCGCTGGCGTGCACGGTGGGGCTGACGTGCTGCACCTGGCCCACGGTCAGGTCCGAGAGCGTGGTCTGCACGTCGGAGAAGAGCTTTTCCTGCGCTGCCCCCGACCAGACGAAAAACGCGATCAGGATCATCCAGATGCCGCCGCCGAGCAGGCCGACCAGCGCGAAGAGCCCAGCCATGACCTTTCCGACCACGGTGGCGATCTGCGTGGCCCGCCTTCGCCCCAGCTTCCAGGCGAGGGCGGCGCGGAGCACGCGACCGCCGTCCATGGGGAAGGCGGGCAAGAGGTTGAAAAGGCCCAGGACCAGGTTGAGGTAGGCGACGAGGAAGAGGGCGAACGAGAGGTCGGGGGTGTCGATCGTCGCGCGGTAGGCGAGGCCCAGCAGGCCGGCGAGCGCCAGTGAGGTCAGCGGACCCGCCGCCGCCATCTCCAGCTCGTGTCGCGGGCTTTGCGGCATGCGAGAGACCTGCGAGACGCCGCCGAGCGCCATCAGCACGATGCTCTCCACCGAGCCGCCGTGGCGGATCGCGATGAGGGTGTGGGCGAGCTCGTGCAGGACGATCGAGGCCAAGAGCCCCACCGAGGCGAGGAGACCGAACACCCATCCCGACCAGCGGATCTCCAGCCCGGCCAGGGAGGCGATCCGCGACGCCTGCACCGCGATGGCGAGGGTGAGGAACGGGACGAGGATGAGCACGGAGACGTGCAGACGAATGGGCACGCCTCTCGCTCGAAACAGGGTCAATGCACCGCGCCGAAACACGAAGGGCCACCTTCCTTATCCGACGAAGGTACCCCTCGGGGTGCACCGCTGCAGGTGGGGGGCGGGCGCCCGGTCGCGGCGAGGCCCGCCGCTT
>NICF_comb_assmDRAFT_10001071_pt1 | contig 22131 bp, 23 predicted proteins | sample NewIslPassag4_SG_FD_11279 | JGI IMG/M metagenome (IMG submission 11279) | reverse complement strand
CGAGAAAGGTGTTTTTCTGTCAAGAACGAGATTTTTCAAGAGAAAATCCTAGCCCTATCAAGGCTTAGTACAGATTTTCAAGGTGCGAAAGTTGAGTTAATTTATTTATATGATTCCCCATCAAGCCGAACGCCGGTTTCCGCGTTCGGCAGCCGGTGGTGTATAATGGAAAAAGAAACCTTGCCGGCAGCGGTGCAACCGGTTTCATCCGGGATTGCGGCCGGCGAGAATTTTACGGAATTGTCGGTATAATCGGGAGTTGAAATGGTATGAAACATTTGTCGTTATCGCAGCTTTTGGAAAAAGCGGCCAGGGAAAATCCGGACAAGGAAGCGCTGTACGACGGACAGCGGCGGCTGACTTACCGCGAGCTGGACCGGGAAGCGGCGCGCCTGGCCCACGCTTTGGCCGCCCGGGGCGTGCAAAAAGGGGACCGCGTGGCCGTCACGCTGCCCAACTGGCACGAAACGGTGGTCATCTATTTTGCCCTCTCCAAAATCGGGGCTATCGCCGTTCCTTTCAATCCGATGTACCGTCAGCATGAGGTGCAGCATATCCTGGGCAATTCCGGCGCCCGCATGCTGTTTGTGTGCGAGGATTTTGAGCGCAATATGGGTGCGGCCGCGATCCCGAAGTCGGTGGAAGAAGTGTTTGCCGTCCGGTTTCGCAAAGACGGCCTTGCCGCCTACGAAGATCTCATCGCACAGGGCGATCCGGACGCGCTGGCGCCGGTATCCGTTGATCCCGCCGAAGACGTGTTTTGCGTGCTCTACACTTCGGGGACGACCAGCGCGCCGAAAGGAGCCATGCTGACCCATCGCAACATTGTGTCCGCAGGCGTCACCGTCGGCGAGGTCATGCATTGCCACGGGGAGGACGTGTTTCTGATCGCGGCGCCGATCTTTCACGTGTTCGGCATGTGCCCGAACCTGATCTCCGCCGTGGCCGCCCAGGCCAAAATGGTGCTGATGGACAAATACCATCCGCGGAAGGCTCTGGAGTGGATCCAGGCGGAGAAAGTGACGGTGCACAACGCGGTGCCCACGATGTACATCAAGGAAGTCAACGAGCCGGACGTGACGAAATTCGACCTGTCCAGCCTGCGGGTGGGCATGACGGGCGGAGCCGCCTGCCCGGCGGAGACGCTGAAGGCGGTTAAGGAAATCATGAAGATGCGGGTATCCACGGGGTACGGGCTGACCGAGGCGCCGTCGCTGATGAACACGCTGTATGACGATGAAGACCGTCACATTCTGGAGACCGTCGGGAAAGCGCTGCCGGGGACCGAGATCCGGATCGTGAACGAGAAGCGGGAGACGCTGCCGCCCGGGGAAGTGGGCGAGATTGCGTGCAAGGGACCGACGGTCATGAAAGGCTATTACAAGGATCCCGAGCAGACGGCCAAGGCGCTGGATGAGGACGGGTGGTTTTACACCGGGGATCTGGGCACAATGGATGAGAACGGATATATCCGGTTTGTCGGACGGATCAAGGAAGTGATCATCCGCGGCGGCTACAACATTTATCCGCGGGAGATCGAAGAGCTTCTGTACCGGCATCCGAAGGTGCTGGAGGCGGCGGTGATCGGGGTGCCCGACCAGGTGCTGGGCGAGAAGGTGTGCGCGGTCATCCGGCTGAAGGAGGGCATGGCGTCGTCGAAAGAAGAGATTTTGTCGTATCTGGAACCGCTGCTTGCGCGCTACAAGCTGCCCGAGATGGTGGAGTTTGTGGACGCGTTTCCGATGACGGGCAGCGGGAAGATCCAGAAGCACAGACTTAAGGATATAATGGCGGAGAAATTCGGGATAAGCTGAGATTGACAAGCGTTTGAGTCCCCAAGGTTTCGGCGCATGACAAAGCCGGCTGACGGAACGAGGAGACCTGATTGACGGACGGCCAGATTTTTGCGAATCAGCCCCATGAGGTCATCCGGTTCCGTTGTTGCCGGCTTCGTTTCATTTATTGCCTTTTTTTGTAAAACTCGTGGTACAGCTTCATCAGCGCGCGCTTTTCGATGCGGGACACATAGGAGCGGGAGATGCCGAGCTCCCGGGCGATTTCCCGCTGGGTGCGCTCGTCGCCGCCACCGTCCAGGCCGAAACGGCCCCGGATCACTTCCTGTTCCCGTTCGTCCAGAATGTCCAGGTGGCGGTAAATTTTGCTTTTTTCAATTTTCATCTGCACCTTGTCGACGACTTCGTCGGTTTCGGTGCCGAGAATATCCTGGAGCGTAATTTCATTGCCCTCTTTGTCCGTCCCGATGGGATCGTGCAACGATACGTCCTTTCGGGTTTTTTTCAGCGATCTCAGGTGCATGAGGATTTCGTTTTCGATGCAGCGGGCGGCGAAGGTGGCCAGCTTGGTGCCTTTGCCGGGCTGGTAGCTCTCGATGGCTTTGATCAGGCCGATGGTGCCGATGGAGATCAGGTCCTCGAGGTCTTCGCCGGTGTTGTCGAACTTTTTGACGATGTGCGCCACCAGGCGCAGGTTGTGCTCGATGAGCACGTTGCGGGAATGGGGGTCGCCTTCTGCCATCCGCTGGAGATGATAAGCTTCTTCCTCATCGGTCAAAGGCTGGGGAAACGCGTTGTTTTTGACGTAGGAGACCAGAAGCGACAGCTGTTTGAGCAGCAGCGCCACCGAAGCGATCAATCCGGGCACTCGTGCACACCCCCGAAGAAGATGCAGGAGAATGCCCGAAGCTCGGCGCTTTGGCCCGGAACATTCTCCCTGGTGTCGTAACACTTTAGTTTATGTGGGCAGATGCCGCACTGTGCCAGTACCATTGGAAAACTTGCTGACGCACGAAATATACATACATCGCGCCGCTTCCGCGAATAATGAGTGGGAAACCAATCATTGCGCGGGGAGGGCGATGAAGGGAAATGGCCCAATTAGCCGCATCGGGCGGAGCCAAAGGAAAGTTCAGGCCCATGTCGATGTCCGCAAAAGAATACAAGGTGTTCGCCAAGGCGCATGAGCCGTCCAGGCCCGTGGGCAAAAACGTGCTGCGCGCCTTTGTGGCCGGCGGCATGATATGCGCGCTGGGGCAAGGCATCCAACAGCTTTTTGTGACGTTTGCGGACATGACCCCCAGGCAGGCCAGCAATCCGACGACGGCGGTGCTGATCCTGATTTCGGTCATCCTGACCGGCATGGGCGTGTACGACAAGTTCGCGCAATGGGCGGGCGCGGGTTCGGCTGTGCCCGTGACCGGGTTTGCCAACTCGATGGCTTCGGCCGCCATCGAACACCGCAGCGAAGGACTGGTTTTGGGCACGGGGGCCAACATGTTCAAGCTGGCCGGCTCCGTGATCGTGTTTGGCGTGGTCGCAGCCTTCGTCATCGGGATGATTCATGTGATCCTGGATTTGTGGCGGGGAGGATGACAGCCGTGACGCAAAATCTGATGCAGTATTTGTGGGCGTTTCTGGTGGGCGGCGGAATATGCGTGCTGGGCCAGCTTTTGCTGGATGTGGCCAGGCTGACGCCTGCCCACACAATGTCTCTCCTGGTGGTGGTGGGAGCCGTTTTGGACGGGCTGGGCTGGTACGACCCGCTGATCGAGTTCGCGGGCGCCGGCGCCACCGTTCCGATCACCAGCTTCGGCAACGCGCTCGTGCACGGCGCGTTGACCGAACTGGAAACCAATGGCTGGATCGGGGTCATCACCGGCATTTTCGAAGTCACGAGCGCAGGCATATCCGCCGCGATCATTTTTTCTTTTCTGGCGGCGCTGGTTGTCAGACCGAAAGGCTGACGGCTCCGCACGCAAGCCGAACCGGCTCAGGCCGGTTCGGCTTTTTCGTGCCGCTTTATTCAGCTATAATTATTTAAGATGCAAAAAATTATAAAAATTTTGCCTTATGCGGGAGGAGAGCGGATGGACCATCGTGAGGCGGCACAAATTTTGGATCGGATCCGGGAGAATATCGAGTCATGCATTTACGGCAAAAAGGATGAGATTGCGTGGATGCTGACGGCCTTGCTGGCCGGCGGACACGTGCTCATCGAGGATGTGCCGGGAACGGGCAAGACCCAGATGGTCAAAGCGCTCGCCATGTCGGTCGGCGGTGTGTTTCACCGCATCCAGTGCAATCCTGACCTGCTCCCCACGGATATTACCGGGGTTTCCATTTATCATCCAAGAAAGGAAGAATTTATCTTTCGTCCGGGGCCGGTGATGGCGAACATGGTGCTCGCCGATGAGATCAACCGGGCCACGACCAAAACCCAGTCGGCCCTGCTGGAAGCGATGGAAGAGCGAAAGGTAACCGTCGACGGGCAGACCTATCCGCTGCCGCAGCCTTTTATCTTGTTTGCCACCCAGAATCCGGTGGATTTCGAGGGCACTTACAGCCTGCCGGAAGCGCAGCTGGACCGTTTTCTGATCAAGATCAAGCTGGGGTATCCCGACGAGGAATCGGAAAAGCGCCTCATTCTGGAGCCGGCCGCCAAGCGTGACGCGGAGACGCTTTCGGCGGTGGCGACCGTCGAGGATATCCTCCGGATGCAGAAGCTGGCGGAGGACATTCATCTGGACTCATCCGTAGCCGATTATCTGGTCGCGCTGATTCGAGCCACCCGCTCTCACCCGTCCGTGTTGCTGGGCGCCAGCCCCAGGGCGGCCATTGCCCTGGCTTCGGCGGCCAAAGCGTACGCTTTCTTGCAGCATCGCACCTTCGTGCTGCCGGATGACATCAAGGCCATGGCACCGCTGGTCCTGGGCCACCGGCTGCACCTGAGGCCCGAAGCCCGCATGCAAGGCGGGCAGACGGCCGGCGTCCTTTCCGAGATCATGAGCCGCCTGCCGGTTCCGGTCGGATTGGAGCGCTGAATATGGGCCGGCTGTCCGTGACGAGCATTTGGCTGCCTGCGCTGACGCTGTATATCACTTCGCTCTTTTATTTGCTGTTTCAGGGCGGCAAGACGTCACTGATGCTGTTTGTTATGCTGAATGCCCTGATTGTTTATCTGGTTATGGGCCGCTGGAGCGGCATCGGCAGCGTGCAGGGGATCCGGGTCATCGAATCCGGAGATGAAGCGCCAGAGCTTCAGGCCGGCATGCGGCTGCGCGTGCGGCTGTCCATCCATGTCCCAGGGTTTTGGCCGATTCCGTATGTCATTGTGCGTGACTGTCTGATCCGTTCCGGCGCCGACGAATGGCAGGTGTATGAAGTCAGTTTCGTACCGGATTACCGGCGCCGGGGCGAGATTTTGTATGAAACGGTGCCCTTGCGCCGCGGACGCTACCGTTTTGGCAAGACGGAATGCTCCACGCGGGACATTTTCGGGCTTTTCGAACATCAGGGCGCCTTCTTCGCAGCACGGGAGTTTCAGGTGTTTCCGCGGATGATCGCGCTGAAGGACTGGCGCATGCTGCGCCGGTCGCAAAGCGGCGTCTATCAGCATTCCTTTACGGCCCGGTGGGCCCGTGAAACGACGCAGATTGACGGTGTGCGGGAGTACATCCCGGGCGACCGCTTATCCCGCATTCACTGGAACGCCACGGCCCGGACCGGGGAGTGGAAGTCGAAGGAGTTCGAGCGGGAAGCGCTGCCCCGGATCGTGCTGGTGCTGGACTGCGAAAAAGCGGCCTACCGCACTTCCGAAGCATTCGAACTGGCGGTGTCGGCGGCAGCTTCGCTGGCGGAACTGGTGGCGCACCGAAGAATGCCCCTCAGCGTGGTGACGACGGGGAAACGCCCGGGGCTGTTTGGCGCGGATCGCATGCCGGCACCTCGCGACGCGGTGATGCGGCATCTGATCGATGTGGAGGCCGATGGGCTCCAGCCGCTGGGCCGCATGATTGTGGAAGCGTCATCAAAATTTAGTCCCGGCTCGCAGGTGGTCGTCATCAGCCCGCAGACCGGCGAAGCGCTGGCGGACGCTTTTGCTTCTTTGGAGGCGGCCAGGCTGATTCCGTCGCAAATCCATATCGGCGGCGCCTTCGATGATCAGGAAACGCGGCTTTCCCTCATTCGCTGGCAGCGATTGTGCCAGGCGAACCAATGGGATGTGGTGTCGATCACGCGCCTGGAAGATCTGCCTTCCGCGATAGGGGTGGCTTCGGCATGAACGCGGAAATTTCGGCTTACCGCACGCTGCGCGGCAGCGCGAGAGCTTTTTGGGATGAGCTGTTTCTGAATCGGCTGCACCGGCTGTTTGCGATCGTGATCATGCTGCAGCTGATGCAAATTTTTCAGGAATATTGGTGGCCCGAAACGTATTCGGTCATCTACGGGGTCATCGCTGTGGCGGCGGTGTGCGAGCTGACGATGACGCGGCGTTATCCGGTGCGGCTGGCCATCGAAGCGGCGGCGGCCGTCCTTTTCTCCGCGGTTTATTCGCCGTATTTCCGCTGGGCGGGCTGGCCGGAAAAATGGTTCAGCAAAGCGGAATGGCAGCAATTTTTCGCATCGCACGTTGCGTCGCTTTATCCGTTTGCCGTGATGGCCATTTGCGTTGTGCTGATCATCCATTTTGTGTCGTGGGCCGGCAAAGGCCGGAATTTCATGATCGGCTTTCTCGTGACGGGCATCGGCATCATGGCGGTGGTTGACTCTTTCTTTCCCTATGAGCTGTGGAAAAACATCGCCTGGATGGTGGCGGCGGGGCTCGGCTGGCTGGTCGTTCTCCATTTCAGGGAACTTAGGGAGCGGCACCCGGACAGCTGGCGGGCGCTGGCCGCCCGGCCGCATGTGCTGCTGATCCCGACCGTGATCGTCATCGCGGCGCTTTTGGCGTTCGGCATTTCCATGCCGCGCGCGCCCGCCTTTTTGGAAGATCCCTACACCATCTGGCTGGAAGCGAGGGGGCGGGAAGTGCCGCCCGCCGGCGGCGAGGGAGGCGTGCTGAGCGGCATCATGGCCCCTGCTTCCGGCGGACCGTCGGACCAGTCCGGTTACAGCCGCGACGACAGCAACATAGGCGGAGGATTCAATTTTGACTATTCGCCCGTCATGACGGTGGAAACGAACCGCCGCACCTATTTGCGGGGCGAAGCCAAGACGGTATACACCGGCAAAGGCTGGGAAGACCGCGACGCCTCGGATCAATGGGTGCGGATTCCCTCCAGCGGGGGTGACACGAACTTTGCCATCCCGGGCCGCGCGGAAAACGTGAAGACGGAGACGGTGGTCCAGAAAGTCACGATGATCCGCCAGGACCGCATTCCGGTCATGTTCGGCGCCGGGCCCATCGTCCGCTTTTCGGAACTGGACAGCGCCGGCCGCGTGCAGGTGTTCGGCAGCCGGGAAGAATGGGAGCTGCGGTTTGCGCCTCCCGCGCGCGTGAGAAGCTACACCGTGGAGTCGCAGATCACCGTTCTGGACCCGGCGGCGCTGCGCCAGGTGGTGAACCCGCCGCCGGGAGCGGCGTCCATCGATTTGCGGCCCTACCTGCAGCTTCCCGCCAGCTTGCCGGACCGCGTGCGGGAACTGGCGGCCAGCGTGACGGCGGCAGGGGAAAACAGCTACGACAAGGCCGTTCTTCTGGAGAAATTTTTGAAAGAAAATTACGCCTACAACAACATGCCGGATACGAGCAAGCAGACAAGCCCGGACGTGGTGGACGCGTTCCTTTTTGAAATGATGGAGGGCTATTGCGATTACTTCTCGACGGCGTTCGTAGTGATGGCCCGCTCCATCGGCCTTCCGGCGCGCTGGGTCAAAGGCTACGTGTCCGGCGTGGATGAAAGCACCCTTTCGGAATTGCTGCTTGGCGCCTTCGCGGACAATCCGGAAGGCGCGGGCACGTATACGGTCCGCAATGCGGACGCGCATTCCTGGGCGGAAGTGTATTTTGAAGGCTACGGCTGGATTCCGTTCGAGCCGACGGCGGGCTTCAGCCTTCCGCTGCCCGTGGCCGAAACGCCGGTGGAGGAACTGGAGACGACGGTGGAAGAAGTCCCCGTGACGGAAACGGCCGCGCCGGTGGTTGCGCCTGCGCCGGATTGGCGCTGGCCGGCCGGCATCGCCGCGCTTCTTGCGCTGGCTTTGGCAGCTTATTGGCTGCTTCGGCAGCGCCGCGGCATCGTCCTCTGGAACCGGATCCGCCATGCGGGTCTGACGCCGAACCAGCGGATCGTCCGCGAAATGGAAAAGCTTGTGAAGTATCTCAAAAAGCGGGGTTATGCGCGGGAAGCCCATGAGACGCTGCGCGAGTCGTTTGCGCGCTGGGGTGCGGAAAACGACCGCCTCCGACCCGATCTGGAGCGGCTTCTGGCCGGTTTCGAACGCGCCCGATACAGCGGGGAACCGGCCGGCGAGGCGGATTTCCGGGCGTTTGAGGCGGCGGCGGTGAGCTTGCGCAGCAAGATCAAGATGAAACAGGACGTGAAAAACTCCAGCATATTTGGGCGATTTGGCCCTTTTTCCTCATGATGCAGGAAAAACTCCCGTTTATTTTGCCTGTTTTTTCAAAAAACCGCTTTTTTCCGAAATTATACTGGAGAAATTCCCGCTTATTTTAAAAATCAAGCGGATTTTGTGAAAATAAGCTGGAGATTTTCCCGTTCACATTTGACAGCCAACAAAATAAAGGGGTTGTCCCTCAACAATTTTGGGACAGCCCTTGTTTTTGCGCCGCCTGCGCGCCGTTTTGCAGGTTATGCCGCGGTGTGGTATATTTTGTTCATCATTGTGGGAAAAACGAGGACGGAGATGGAACATGTTTGAACGGCTTTTGCCGGATCAAATGGTGAATTCCATTTACGATATTGATCTGAAGCGGCTCAAGGAGCAAAACGTCCGGGGGATCATCGCCGATCTCGACAACACGCTGGTCAGCGCGAAAACGCCGTACGCCACGCCGGAGCTGATTTCGTGGCTGAACCGGGTGCGGGAGGCCGGGTTCAAGGTGGTCATCCTGTCCAACAACAACCGGAAAAGGGTCGGCGATTTTGCCGAGCCGCTGGACCTGCCTTTTGTCCATGCGGCGCGCAAGCCCATCGGCAGCGCGTTTCGCAAGGCGCTGAAAAAACTGGAGCTGGAGCCGCAGGAGACGGTGGTGGTCGGCGACCAGCTCGTTACCGACATGCTGGGCGGCCGGCGGCTGGGGATGCGCACGATCCTGGTCAACCCCATCGACCGTTCGGAAGACGGTCCCTGGACGCGCCTGAACCGGATGATCGAGCGGATGGCTTTGCGCCGCCTGCGCCGCAAGGGACTCTGGCCGCTTAAGGAAGGAGATGACCGCGCATGACCGCATCTCCTGCGGAGCAAAAGGAGCGCTGCCCGGGCTGCGGCGCCGCCCTGCAGACGGAAGACCCCGCCAAGCCCGGCTACATACCGGAGGCCGCCTGGGAGCGGGAACCGAAAATTTGCCAGCGATGCTTCCGGATCAAAAATTATAACGAAGCTTCTTCCATTACCGTCGACCAGGACGAGTTTCTGAAGCTGCTGGGCGGCATTGCCGCCACCGACAGCCTGGTCGTTCACATCGTCGACCTTTTCGACTTTGACGGCAGCATCATCTCGGGCCTGCAGCGCTTTGTCGGAAACAACGAGGTGCTCCTCGTCGTCAACAAAATCGACCTGTTGCCGAAGGTCACCAACTGGAACCGGCTGCGCAACTGGGTGCAGCGCCGGGCCAAGGAGCACGGCCTGCGGGCGGCCGAAGTCGTGCTGTGCAGCGCGCGCAAAGGCTTCGGCTTTGAGCGCGTTGTGGAAGAAATCGCCCGGCGGCGGGGCCATCGCGACGTCTACGTTGTCGGCGCCACCAACGTCGGCAAAAGCACGCTGATCAACCGCCTGATCGCGGATTACAGCGATCTGCGGCAAGAGCTGACGGTGTCCCGCTATCCGGGGACGACGCTGGATGAAGTGCGCATCCCGCTGGATGACGGGAGGCATATCATCGATACGCCGGGGATCGTGTACGATTTTCGGCTGACCGAGATCATACCCCGAAAAAATGTAACCGCGCTTTTGCCGGAAAAGCCTCTGAAGCCGCTGACTTACCAGCTTAACGCGCGGCAGACGCTGTTTTTCGGCGCGCTGGCCCGGTTTGATTTTCTGGAAGGGGAGCGGCAGTCATTTACGATTTACCTTTCCGGCGGCGTTCCGGTGCACCGCACGAAGCTGGAGCGGGCGGACGAAGTGTATGCGGAACATAAGGGCAAAATGCTTTCGCCCCCCGACGAGGAGGGGCTGGCCGCCCTGCCGGAATGGACGCGGCACCGCCTGAAAATCCCGAAAGGCGCGGGCAAGGACCTATTCGTATCCGGCCTCGGCTGGATCCAGGCCAACGGCGCGGGCGGCGCCCTTGTCGATCTGTTTGCCCCGAAAGGGGTTCGGGTGCTCCTGAGGGACTCGATGCTTTGACGATTTTTCGCGCGCTTGCGCGGACGGGGAGAGTGGGGAAGTGGACAGCAAAACGGTTCTCTACGGCGTCATCGGCGACCCGATCGCCCATTCGAAGTCGCCGCTGATGCTCAACCGGGCGTTCCGGGAAACGGGCATCAACGCCGCATACGCCGCGTTTCACGTCAAACCCGAACAACTGGCCGATGCCATCGCCGGCGCAAGGGCCTTAGGGATCGGCGGACTGAACGTGACGATTCCCCATAAAGTGCGGGTCATGGATTACCTGGACGCCATCGACGAAAGCGCCCGGGCCATCGGCGCGGTGAATACCATCGTCAATGAAAATGGCAAATTGACCGGGTATAATACGGACGGGATCGGCTATGTCCGTTCGCTCAAAGAGGAGGCCATCAGCGATCTGGCGGGCAAGCGCATCCTCGTGCTGGGCGCGGGCGGCGCCGCCCGCGGCATCGTCTGGGCGCTCCGCCGCGAGAGGCCGGCGGCCATCACCATCGCCAACCGCACCTGGGAGAAAGCCCGCGACCTGGCGGCGAAATGGCGGGCCGGCGATGCGGACGGGGCCGTGGCCGTCGCCGCCATCCGCTGGGAGGAGCTAAGGGAAGCGGCGGCTGAAGCCGATATTGTGATCAACACCACATCGGTGGGCATGGCGCCGAATGTGACGGAAACGCCCATCGATCCCGCCTGGCTGAAAACGGGAGCGGTGGCCAGCGATCTGATTTACAATCCGCTCACGACCGCTTTTCTTCAGCAGGCGAAAGCGCGCGGCCTCACCGTTCACGGCGGCGTCGGCATGTTCATCTATCAGGGCGCNTACGCTTTCGAATACTGGACCGGCCGGNNGGCNCCCGTGGCCGCCATGCGCGAAGAAGTGCTGAATTCCCTTGCAGGAAAGTAGGAGNCGAAACGTGCTGACAGGCAAACAGAAACGGTATTTGCGTTCCCTTGCCCANCACCTGGACCCGATTTTTCAAATCGGCAANGGNGGCGTGAGCGACCNNATGNTCCGCAGCATTCAGGAGGCGNTGGAGGCGCGGGAANTGATCAAGGTGTCGGTGCTNAACAACGCGCAGGANGACGCCCGCNCCATCGCGCCCGAANTGGCGNAAAAGAGCCGGCGCCGAACTGGTGCAGGTNATCGGCAAGACGATCGTGCTGTATAAAGAATCCAAGGAAAACAAAACCATCGAGNTGCCGCGCTAGCGGGCCGGATNCGCAAAGGAGCATGATGNCATGCGGCGGACAGGGCTTATGGGCGGCACCTTCGATCCGGTTCATTACGGCCATTTGCTGGCGGCGGAGGCGGCCCGGGAAGCGGCCGGGCTGGAGGAAGTCTGGTTTATTCCGGCCTATTTGCCGCCCCACAAGGGAAACCCCCATGCGGACGCCGAAGCCCGGATGGGCATGCTGAAGGCGGCGCTTGAGGGCATCCCGGAGTTCGTGGCGCTGGACATTGAACTGAAGCGGCAAGGAATTTCCTATACCATTGACACGGTCAGGGCGCTGACCGAGGCGCATCCGGACCGAAGTTTTTACTGGATTATGGGCTCGGACATGGTCAAACATCTGCCGCGCTGGCGGGAGCCCGAAGAGCTGGCGAGGCGCGTGACGTTCATCGGACTGGAGCGGCCGGAGGAGCCGCTTAAGGAAGAGGACATTCCCGAATTTGTCCGCGGCAGGCTGATTCGCGCGCCCATGCCGATGATCGGCATCTCTTCCACCGATATCCGCCGGCGCCTGCAGGAGGGTCGGTCCGTCCGGTTTATGATGCCCGATGCTGTTTTGGAATGGATACGGAGGCATGGTTTGTATGGATCTTGAGGCGCTGCGGGAAGATGTGCGGCGGCAGATGCCGGACAAACGCTGGCGGCACACACTGGGCGTGGCGGAGACGGCGGTCCGGCTGGCCCAAAGATACGGCGCCGATCCGGCCAAGGCCGAACTGGCGGCGCTGCTTCACGATTACGCCAAAGCGTGGCCGGTCAGCCGGCAGGAGCAGATCATCCGGGAGCAAGGCCTTGCGCAGGATTTGCTCGACTACGACAAGGAATTGTGGCATGCCCATGTGGGCGCCTGGGCGGCGAAAACAACGCACGGCATCGAGGACGAGGAAGTGCTGGATGCGATCCGGTATCACACGTCCGGAAGGGAACGGATGACGCTGCTTGACAAAATCATCTGCCTGGCCGATTATATCGAGCCCGGACGCGATTTTCCCGGGGTCGAACGGATCCGCGCGCTCGCGGAGAAAAGCTTGGAGGAAGCGCTGGTGGCGGGATTTGACTCGACGATCCGGCATTTGCTGGAAACGGGCAAGCGCATATACCCGCTGACGGTAATCGCCCGCAACGCGCTTCTGGCCGAAATCATATCTTGCAGCAAAACGAGTGAAACGGAGGCAAGCGGATGGCAGGAAACTCGGAGCAATTGCTGAAAGCGGTCATCGCCGGAGCGGAAGACAAAAAAGCGCATGATATCGTGGCGCTGAATCTGCAGGGCATCTCCCTCGTGGCGGACTATTTTGTCATTTGCCACGGCAATTCGGATACGCAAGTGGCGGCCATTGCGGCGGAAATCAAGAAGCGCGCCGAGGAAGCCGGCTGGCGCGTCCGCGTGGAGGGCCTCGATTCGGCCCGGTGGGTGCTCATCGACATGGGGGATGTGGTGGCCCACGTTTTCCACAAGGACGAGCGGGAGTATTACCATCTGGAACGCCTTTGGTCCGACGCGAAAGCCGTGGAAACCGTATGACATCCGGGAGAGAACTTTGATGCGAGCATACCGCGAATTTGCTTCCGTGTATGACCGGCTCATGGAAGATATGCCCTATGGCGAATGGATGAGTTTTGCCCGCCGCTGCTTTGAACGATACGGCATGCCCCGCTCGGTGGCGGACCTGGGCTGCGGCACCGGCAATTTGGCCATCCCGCTGGCCAAATCCGGTTTTGAGGTGTACGGCATTGACATTTCGGCGGATATGCTGGCCATCGCGCGAAGCAAATGGGATGCGCCTCCCGTCCGCGGCCAAGGGGGCACGATCCGCTGGCTGCAGCAGGACATGCGGGACTGGGAATTGCCCGATCCGGTGGATGCGGTCATCAGCTTTTGCGACTGCCTCAACTATTTGACGGCGGAAGAGGATGTCATCCGCACCTTTCGCCAGACGTTTGCGGGCCTTGCGCCCGGCGGGCTGTTCCTGTTTGACGTGCACGCGCCCCGCACGTTCCGGCGGTATGCGGAGGAGCAGCCGTTCATACTGGATGAGAAGGATATTGCCTACCTGTGGACGGCGGAATATGATCCGGCGGACCGGATCATCCGCCATGACCTGACGTTTTTTGTCCGCGAACCGTCGCGGGACGGCGCCTTGTACCGGCGGTTTGAGGAAACTCACGAGCAGCGCGCCTACGACCCGGATTGGCTGGCGGACCAACTGGCGGCCGCCGGCTTTGAGCTGCTTCATCTGTGCGCGGATTTTTCCTGGCAGGAGCCGCAAGAAGATTCGGAAAGGCTCTTTTTCGTGGCGCGCAAGCCCAAATGATCAAAACTCCCTGTTCCGGTAAAAGTAAAGGGACAGGCAAAAAGACAGCACCAGCAACAGGGCCAGACCCGCAACAAGGAATGCCGTTTCGTATTCCGCTATCATCTGCGGCGCCTCTCCGTTCGGGAACTGTTGCAACAGGTACGTTACGCCAAAGGCGGCTGCGAAAAGGATGACAAAATTGGCCATTCTTGATTTTTGATAGCCGAGTTTGAAAATCATCGGGAAACTCAGCGAAAAAATCAGCGTGACCGCGGCCACGGTGCCGAGAATCCCTTCGATCGTAATCGGATAACCGAAATTCGGTATCTGCAGCGCATGGGCCGCGAGCCGGATCAGAACGTTGATTAGCAGAGCATATGCGGCAAAAACATACACGGAAACGTATTTGGACAGCACGATGGTTTCTTTCCGGATCGGCAGGCTGATCAGGAGCCTGTCGCTGCCCGTTTTGTCCTCCTGGGCGCCTGCCCCGTAAACCAGCATGTAGCAAATGCTCAGGACGCTCACCGCCAGTGCGGCGGATCCCAAGGACTCTAAAGTGAACGAAAAGAAGACCATGATGAAAAGCGAAAAAATGATCGATTTTTTCTGAATCAGGAAATCTTTTTTAATGAGATGAAGCATGGACAGCACCTCTCCTGGTGATATACAGCAGGATTTCCTCCAGCGTCGGCTTCTCGATGACGACCTTATCTCCGTACTTTTTTGCAGCTTCCCGACGGTTTTCGACCAAAGCGTCAAATCCGTACCGGTTTTCCCTCAGGCCGATGAAATGTTCCCGGTTGGCAAATGAAAGCAGATCTTTGCTGCCTTTGATCACGCCATAATTGTCCAGCAGTTCGTCTTTTGCCGTGCTGAGCAAAATTTGCCCGTTATGGATGATGGTGATATAGTCAGCAATTTTGTCCAGGTCGGAAGTGATATGGGTGGAGAAAAACACCGATTTGTTTTCGTCCTGGATGACAGACAGCAAAATCTCCAGCAGCTCCTGGCGGATGATCGGATCCAGGCCGGATGTCGGTTCGTCCATGATCAGAAGCTCTGCCTGGTGCGAAAGGGCGACGGCAAGCTGGAGCTTCATTTTCATGCCTTTGGACAATTGCTTGACCGGCTTTGTCAAAGGCAGGCCAAATTGTTTCGCGTAACGCTGAAACAGCGGCTCGTCCCACCTGGAATAGAACGAACGGATGAAGTTTTTCATTTCCTCCGCGGTCAGTTCCTCATAATAATGATTCTCGTCGTACACAAAGCCGATTTTGTTTCTGATTTCGATGGAATGCTTCGCATGATCAAGACCGAACACCTTGATTTCGCCTTCGTCTTTGCGCGCCAGATTCATGATCAACTTGATCGTCGTGCTCTTGCCTGCTCCGTTTGGACCGATGAACCCCATGATGTATCCCCGTTCCAGCGACAGGTTGATTTTTTTCAGGGAAAAATCTTTGTAATGTTTGGAGACGTTCGTCAATTGGAGAATCATGCCGTTCACCCTTCATAGATCAGTTTCAGCATTTCGTGCAGCTCATCCAAAGTAAGGCCCAGTGATTTTGCCGCGCTGACCGCTTCGGCCATTTTGTCCTCCACCATTTTCAGCCTGGTTTCCCGCAGCATTTCCTGGCCCAGATCGGCCACGTACGTACCTTTGCCCGAAACGGTCACGATGTAGCCGGCCTGCTCCAGCTCGTCGTAGGCTCTTTTGGTCGTGATCACGCTGATGTTCAAGTCCTTGGCCAGGCTGCGGATGGAAGGAAGAAGCTGCCCGCTGGGCAAATCGCCCTTCAGAATCTGTGCTTTGATCTGTTTCACAATTTGCATGTAAATGGGATCTTCGGAGGTTTGGGATAAAATAATATTCATCAATACGCGGCACCACCGGTCGGGAAGCGAATCCGAATATCGTATATACTGTATATACACAATATACACAGTTTGTTGCGTAATTGTCAAATTCGCTTTCGGCGGCAGATGTCACAAAACATTCAGTTCCTTCCGGTTCGGTTATTCGAAGGCTTTGTTATAATGAATAATTGAGAAAGAAAATGAAAGCGTTTCGAAAAAAAACGCGCGGCGATGGAATGGGAATTTATGCCACGCAAAGCGTTTGCTTAATCCCTTTTTCGAAAAATGAAACGATCAGGCCCAATGGATTGTCTTATTTTTAGGAGCATGAAGGATGATGGCGCGCCGGAGCTGGGAAGGGGTTCAAGATGAAATTCATTACGGTCAAACAATTGGTGGATGAATTCAATCTCGAAGTCATGGCGGCAGCGGATCATCTGGACCGGAAAATCACGCAGCCCCGGCCGCACCGTCCCGGCCTGGAATTCGTCGGTTATTTTGACTTTTTCCCCATGGAGCGCGTGCAGGTTCTGGGGCGGAGAGAGATCAACTACCTGCGGCTGCTGTCGGATGAAGAGCGCAGCATGCGCATTGCCAACATCGTGAAATATCATCCGCCTTGCTTTATCGTTCCCTATGGGCAGCAAAGCCTTCCCGCCATGATGAAGCATTGCACGCAGGAAGGCATTCCGCTTTTGCGCAGGACCGATCCGTCGGACACGACCACCGAATTCATCGCCAAGCTGGACGCGTACCTTGCCAAGGAACTGGCGCCGGAACTGGCGGTCCACGGCGTTTGCCTCAACGTGTCGGGCATCGGCATCCTCTTGCGCGGCAAATCCGGCATCGGCAAGAGCGAAACGGCCCACAACCTGATCCGGAGGGGCCACCGGCTGGTGGCGGACGACATCGTCGTGTTGAAAAAGCTTGGCCCAAACACGCTGCTTGGCACGCACAACGTTACGACCAAGGAGTTTCTGGCGCTGCGCAGCGTCGGCCTGATCAACGTTGTGCGCATGTACGGACGGCAGGCGTTCCAGGATGAAACGCGCATCGTGCTGGACATCGAGCTTTCGCCATGGAAGGAGCATGCGCTCAACAACGAGCTGGAGCTGGAACCGAAATATACGGAATATCTCGGTGTGAAAATTCCGTCCATCGAGATTCAGCTGCAGCCGGGCCGGGACGCCGCCGGCATGATCGAGGCCGCCGCCAACAACTGGTACCTGAAACAACAAGGATACAGCGCGGCGGAAGAGTTCATGCAGCGGCTGGAAAACCAGTTCCGCAACCAATAATCGCGCATGAGCATGGAGCGAGCGCGCGTGAAGCGGTCGTGATCCCTTGACATCATTTGCATGAAGTGGCTATAATTCAGACATATATTTCCGGGCTGTGAAAAGGAGCAGTAACCGTGTCGCCTGCCCGCAGAGAGCCGGGAAAGGTGGAAGCCGGTGGCTGGCAGCGGTGAACTCGCCTTGGAGCCTCCGCATGAACCGGACCTGTTGGCACGCTTTGGCCAGGGCTGGCCAATCCGTTTGCGGCCGGCGCGCTGCCGGACGCGGCGCGGCAAAGGTCCGCCAAGTGCGGCGTTCCCCGCGTTAAGGGGTTCAAGTGGGCGGACTTCCCAAGCAGGGAGACGCCAACTAGGGTGGTACCACGGGAAACGTGCTCCCGTCCCTAGCGAGACGTGCGCTGGGGGCGGGAGTTTTTGCATATTGCAGGAAGAAGGAGCGATCAAAGACACGATGAGCCAGGAATTTCATGGCTACAAGCCGCAAGTCATTGAGCCCAAGTGGCAGAAATACTGGGACGAAAACAAAACGTTCCGCACCCTCGACGACCCGAGCAAACCGAAGTTTTACGCGCTGGACATGTTCCCGTATCCGTCCGGCGCGGGGCTGCATGTCGGCCATCCGGAAGGGTACACCGCCACCGACATCGTCGCCCGCTACAAGCGCATGAAAGGCTACGATGTGCTGCACCCGATGGGCTGGGACGCCTTCGGTCTGCCTGCGGAGCAATACGCGCTGCAGACGGGCCGGCATCCGCGGGAGATCACGCAGGAGAACATCAACAACTTCCGCCGCCAGATCAAATCGCTGGGGTTCTCCTACGACTGGGACCGCGAATTCAGCACGACGGACCCGGATTATTACAAATGGACCCAATGGATTTTTATCCAGCTTTACAAAAAAGGTTTGGCATACGTGGCGGAAGTGCCGGTCAACTGGTGTCCGGCGCTGGGCACCGTGCTCGCCAACGAAGAGGTCATCAACGGCCGCAGCGAGCGCGGCGGCCATCCGGTCATCCGCAAGCCGATGCGCCAGTGGATGCTGAAGATTACCGAATATGCCGAACGGTTGCTTGAGGATCTGGAGGAACTGGACTGGCCGGAAAGCATCAAGGAGATGCAGCGCAACTGGATCGGCCGTTCCGAAGGCGCGGAAGTGACGTTTGCCATCGACGGCCACGACCGGACGTTTACGGTGTTCACCACGCGGCCCGATACGCTGTTTGGCGCCACCTACTGCGTGCTGGCGCCGGAACATGAGCTCGTCAAAATCATCACGACGCCGGAGCAGAAAGCCGCCGTGGAAGCTTACGTGGAGCAGGCTGCCATGAAAAGCGACTTGGAGCGCACGGATCTGGCCAAGGAAAAAACCGGCGTGTTTACCGGCGCTTACGCCATCAACCCGGTAAACGGGGCCAAAATTCCGATCTGGATCGCGGACTACGTGCTCGGCCATTACGGCACCGGGGCCATCATGGCGGTGCCGGGCCATGACGAGCGGGACTGGGAATTCGCCAAAAAATTCGATCTGCCGATCATCGAGGTTGTGAAAGGCGGCAACGTGGAGGAAGCCGCGTTTGTCGGGGATGGCGAGCACGTCAACTCCGATTTCCTGAACGGCCTGAACAACCAGGACGCGATCCGCAAGATGATCGAATGGCTTGAGCAGAACGGCAAAGGCCGCGGCAAGGTGACCTACCGCCTGCGCGACTGGCTGTTCAGCCGGCAGCGGTACTGGGGCGAGCCGATTCCGATCCTGCACTACGAGGACGGGACGATGGAACCGGTGCCCGAAGACGAGCTGCCGCTGCTTTTGCCGGATGTGGACGCCATCGAGCCGTCGGGCACGGGCGAATCGCCGCTGGCCAACGTGGAAGACTGGCTGTATGTCACCGATCCGAAGACGGGCCGCAGAGCGCGCCGCGAAACGAACACGATGCCGCAGTGGGCCGGCAGCTGCTGGTATTACCTGCGGTTCATCGACCCGCATAACGACAAGGAAATCTGCTCAAAGGAAAAGCAGCGCCGCTGGCTGCCGGTGGACCTGTATATCGGCGGCGCTGAGCATGCGGTGCTGCACCTTCTGTATGCCCGGTTCTGGCACAAGGTGCTGTATGACATCGGCGTTGTCGAGACGAAGGAGCCGTTCCAGAAGCTCGTCAATCAGGGCATGATCCTCGGCACCAACAACGAGAAAATGTCCAAGTCCCGCGGCAACGTCATCAACCCTGACGACATCGTGAACGAATACGGCGCCGACACGTTGCGCATGTATGAAATGTTCATGGGGCCGCTGGAAGCGACAAAACCGTGGAACACGCAAGGCGTGGAAGGCATCTTCCGGTTCCTGAACCGCATCTGGCGGCTTTATATTGACGAGGAAACCGGCAAGCTGAATCCCAAAATTCAGGATGTGCCGGGGGACGATCAGTTCCGCCGGGTGTGGCACAAGACGATCAAAAAAGTGACGGAAGACATCGAGGCCTTGCGCTTCAACACGGCCATCAGCCAGATGATGATTTTCGTGAACGAAGCCTACAAGGCGTCCGTTTTGCCGAAAAAGGCGATGGAAAACTTCGTGCAGCTTTTGTCGCCGTTTGTGCCCCACATCGCGGAAGAGCTGTGGGAGCGGCTCGGCCATGAAGGCACCATCACCTACGTGCCGTGGCCGGAGTATGATCCGGCGTTGACCGTGGATGCCGAGGTGGAAATCGTCGTGCAAATCAACGGCAAGATCGCCGAGCGCGTCAAGGTGTCTTCGGACCTGGATGAGGAGGGCCTGAAGGAGACGGCCATGTCCCTTGACAAGGTCAAATCGATGCTGGAAGGCAAGACCGTGCGCAAAGTCATTGCGGTGAAAGGCAAGCTGGTCAACATCGTGGTGAACTAACGCAAAGAGCGGCCCCCGCATGATGCGGACGGGCCGCTCTTTTAAGTAGGATGGGCAATGCCGCGAAAGGTCGCCGCTTACACGGAATTTGCGCCCCCCCGTGAACTCCCGGGCTTATCTTCCGGGGCGTTCTCGAGCAGCGCGCGCACTTTTTCGAGATCTTCCGCAAACTTGGCGCGCGTCACCTGGAACAGCGCGGGAAAGGCGCCGTCCACGCGGGCTTTCAGCGCCTCCATGGCCGCGGCGGTGATGCCGCCCGGCACCGAAACCCGCGCCTGGATCGCCTGGGCGGTAAAGCCGTGCTCGGTCAAAAGTTTTGCCAATCCAAGCAGCATTTCCGTCGCCAGCAGTGCCGCTTTTTCCGGACCGATGCCGGAATGCCGCACCGCCGCGTTTATGAATTCTTCCAGCAAATAGGCGAAAAATGCCGGACCGCAGCTGGACAGATCGGAAGCGGCCCGTACGTCTTCCTCGCAGATTTCCACCGGGCGGCTGATCGCTCCGAAAAGCTCCAGCAGCTTCGCGCGGTCTTCCGGCTCCACCCTCGATCCCCACATGACGAGGATGGCGCCGGAGCGGGCGGCGTTGACGATGCTCGGGATGATTTTGACGATTCTGCCGGGAAGGCGCGCTTCCAGCTGCGCGATCGTCACCGGGCTCGTGATCGATATGATGATCTGGCGGCCGGTCACCACCGGCGCGATGTCGTCCAGCACGTCCTTGAAATCGCCAGGTTTTACGCACAAAAACAGCACATCGGCATTTTCGGCCGTTTCCGCGTTGGAGCCGGCCGCACGCAGCCCGGGATAGCGCCGGGCCAGCGCAGCCGCTTTGGAGGGGGTTCGGGAAGATACGGTGACGTTGGCTGGCGGCAGCGCACCGGATTCGATAAAAGCGCCTGCGAGCAGGCTTCCCATGCTGCCGGCGCCGATAAAGCCGACCTTCATCCTCCTTCCCTCCTTGGCGTTCTTCGTTTCATCCAACTATATGAGCCTGTGGCGGGAAACATGACCGTGTGCAGGAATCAGGAAACCCTGCCGGAAATGAGGTGGACCGTATGACGCGAGAATCCGCTTGGCGCCGCCGGCGCTTTTATCCCGTGCGTTTTCTGGGCAATGCTTTGCTGATGCTGGGCGCGGCGGCGGTGATCGGCTCGCTGGCCGTCGATGAGGCCAGAGGCATCCCGGGCTGGGAACCCGTCAGCGATGCGGCGCTGGAAGTTCTCGCGGCGGAAGGGGCGCAAGGCGCGCCAGAAAGCAAAGCCCTATCCGGGGAATATCTGCCGGCGGACACCGGTGAATTGCAGGCTTCGGCGGCGGATTTTCCCGGCGAGGCGGCAGAAGCGGGCGATGGCGCCGCCGTTTCCGCCACTTCCGGCTTCTTGCCGCTTCTGGACCTGAACGCGGCAACGGCGGCGGAACTGGAAGATTTGCCCGGCATCGGCCCGGCCAAAGCCCGGGCGATTATAGCCCATCGGGAGGACTTTGGCCCGTTTCGCTCCGTCGATGATTTGCTGAACGTCAAAGGCATCGGTCCGAAGCTCTTGGAACAGATTCGGCCTTTTGTGCGGGTGGGCTCTTCCGGGGGCCCATCATGACGACCTTCCTTTCGCAATAAGGGAAAATATGCGAAAATGATGGCAAATCGACCACCGGGAGTTGAAAGCATGGCCGTATCTGCGCGGAAAGACTGGGACACTTACTTTATGGACATCGCCTTCATGGCATCAACCCGCTCGCGCTGCCCGCGCCGGCATGTCGGCGCCGTGCTGGTGCAGGGGAAAAAGCTCCTCGGCACGGCTTACAACGGCGCGCCGATGGGCGTGCCGGATTGTTCGGAAGCGGGCTGCATGATCGTGGAGGAATACGAACCGCTGCCGGACGGCGGCATGAAGGCAAAACAGCGCTGCATCCGCACGATTCATGCGGAGCAGAACCTGATTTTGTTCACCGACCGGATTGACCGGGAAGGCTCGACCGTGTACGTGACCGACCAGCCTTGCTGGACTTGCGCCAACATGCTGGCCAACAGCGGCATTGCGGAAATCGTTTACTTTCGCCCGTACAAAAAAGATCAGGAAAAGGTCGCCGAACTGATGCGTCAAAAGGGCATCCGCTTCCGGCGGCTCGAAGGCTATGTTCCGCCTCCGGATACGGAAGTCATCGATGATATTGAATAGACCCGGGTGAGGAAGCACCTCCCTTTCGCCTGACGGCGAGAGGGAGGTTTTTTGTGT
>NICF_comb_assmDRAFT_10001069_pt1 | contig 22144 bp, 21 predicted proteins | sample NewIslPassag4_SG_FD_11279 | JGI IMG/M metagenome (IMG submission 11279) | reverse complement strand
CCCGGCACCTTTTGTGCTAGGGCACGATATCTCTTCGACCTTTTTGCCATGTTGCGAACCCTTTCGAGCTCTCCCGCCCTCCGTTTGTACTGCTGCATTAACGTTCAAGGGGGCGGTATCCTGGCGATCTGTGTTTGAAACTTGAGAAACTACTCGAAACGTCGATTTCTGGCTTCTTTAGATCTCCCGCCCTCGCCGATGCGCCAACCCTCGTCAGTCAACGATGTCCAGCCCAATGCTCCGGGCTGTGCCTTCGATGATGCGGCAGGCATGCTCCAAGTCCCTCGCGCTCAGATCGGCCATTTTCGCCTTGGCAATCTCGGCAATCTGCGCACGGGTCACTTTGCCCACCTTTTCTTTAGGGGTATTCCCTGACCCCTTTGCGATTCCGGCGGCCTGCTTGAGCAAGTCGGACGCGAACGGCGTGTGCGTCTCCATCTCAAAGGACCGATCATTATAGACGCGCGAACCACCACCGGAATCCGCAGTCCCAGATACTGCCGCGTTCGCTCGTTGAACTGCTGCACAAACTGACCGAGGTTGATCCCAAACCGACCCAAAGAGGTACCCACAGGCGGCGCAGGCGTCGCCTGACCACCCGGCACACAGAATCGAACTGTCCCAACCAACTGCTTTGCCATGCCAGTACTATCCTAGCCAGCGATATAAACTTGAGGTGAAATGATTGCTCGCCTGATCTCGCCTGACGAAGCCTGGGAATCGCGTCACCGAGGAAAGATCGGTTCGCTCACGCTGCAGGCTCTACCTGCCAGTATTCGAGTTCCACCGGGGTGCTTCTTCCGAAAATGTTGATCATCACCGTGACACGCCCGTTGGCCTCATCGACCGCCGACACTTCGCCTTCGAAATTCGCGAAATGCCCTTCGTTGATCTTGACCCGATCACCCACCCGACAGCCAATCTTGAGCTTCGGCGCGTCTTCGGCCTTTTCCTCCGCGAGCTTCGCCAGGATCCGGTTCACCTCGTGCGGCAGAAGCGGTGTCGGTCGCCCGATCGCCCCTGTAAAGTCGCCGATCCCCGGCGTTTCTCGCACAAGGAACCAGGTGTCGTCATTCAATTCCATCTGGACCACAATATAACCGGGGTACAGCTTTCGCCGCACCACCCGCTTCTTTCCGCCCTTAACCTCCGTTATCCGCTCGACCGGGACGATGATTTGACCAAAGTACTGGTCGAGACCGGCCACCTTAATCCGCCGCTTGAGGGCCTCACACGCGGAGTCTTCGCGATTGGTCTGGACCTTGACGATGTACCAGGCCATCCGCGAACTTTTCTGAGATTCCCCCTCGGCCGCCGCGCCGGAAGCCTCCGCTTCAGCCTTCCCCCGCCGCCGAGTCTTCTTGGACGGCTGTTCGCCACCCTCCTGACCTGCCGCCGGCTGACTGCCGCTCCCGCCCAGCTGATCCACGGCTTGCGGTGTCTCTTCCGAACCGGATGCCGCTGACAGCGCCATCTCGACCTTCCGGTCCGGTTCAGCCGGAGCGGCCTCCTTCGCCATCGCGTTTTCTTCTAAAGGAACCTCATCCGGAAACATGCGTCACCGCAAGTCGACCCTTAAGGCTTTTTGGGCGAAAAACTCTACTATACGAATTCTCCAAAATCCCTTCCAGGGGCACCCCGCTCAGAAAGCTTGGTTTCAGCCTTTCAAAGGTTTCGCCAGAGCTACCCCGATCACTTCAAAGAACGCCGAGCCACCGAAGAAAACTGGCCCACACAAAGTCATATACAGTCAGGCAAAAGGCCAACGAAAACATCGTGACCAAAACCACGACGCAACTTCTGATGAGCTCATTTTTCGTTGGCCATGTCACCTTCCGCATTTCCGCTTCTACNGCAATCAAAAAATCGGCGACCGCCGGCACGTTCATNAGGCGGTAAGCAAACCATGCGACAACAGCCACCAGGAGGATTGGGATCCCCAAACGGATTCCGGTGTCAAATCCCCAGGACCCCAGTGTCCCCTCCAGCCTCCACGCCGCAAAAATCCCCATCGCCAGGATGGCCGCAAACGTCCCCTGCCGAACGACGCGCCCCTGTGTGCGTTTATAGAGCGTCGTCCGAAAGAGCTCAGAGAGAATAACGCCAATTAGCGTGGTTTTGCGTTTACTTGCGGCTTGGAGCATGAATGGCCGCCGTCTTGGCTAGAGACCTTCCTTACCCGACCTGGTCGGCACCCAACGAGAAGCCAACCCCTCTGTCACACGCCAACTCACTTCCACCGGATCAATCGCCAGAAAACAGGGGCGGAGAGACTCGAACTCCCAACCGCCGGTTTTGGAGACCGGTGCTCTACCAATTGAGCTACACCCCTACCGCGCACGCTGTACAGCGCCGCTTGTAATAAGCTTATCCCTCTCTCTTCCGGTGATCAACCCCGGCCAAGCCGCACGGCAGACCCAACCTTCGGGTTGGCCAATACTCGCCATTTGCCGGGAATCCCCGGGTTGCCGGTTGATCGCGGCCCGAAGGCGTCGAATCTTTACTCAAGGATCTTCGTGACAACCCCGGAGCCGACTGTGCGACCACCCTCACGGATCGCGAAACGGAGGTTTTCCTGCATAGCGACGGGCGAAATCAGCTCCACCTGAAGCTTCACGTTCTCGCCAGGCAGAACCATCTCCGCTCCGCCCAGGAGCTGGATCTCACCGGTCACGTCCGTGGTCCGGAAATAGAACTGCGGCCGATAACCGCTCATGATCGGGGTATGACGGCCACCTTCATCCTTTGACAGGATATAAACCTCCGCCTCGAACTTCGTGTGCGGCGTAATGCTTCCCGGCTTCGCCAAAACCTGGCCGCGCTCGACTTCGTCTTTCTTAATACCACGGAGCAGACATCCGACGTTGTCGCCAGCCCGACCTTCGTCCAGCGTCTTGTTAAACATTTCGATGCTCGTGACAACCGTCTTCCGCGGTTCTCGCGAGAAGCCCACGATCTCGACCTCGTCGCCGGGACGAATCGTGCCCTGCTCGATACGACCAGTGGCGACCGTACCACGTCCTTCGATCGAGAACACGTCCTCGACCGCCATCAGGAACGGCTTGTCGATCGGCCGCACAGGCTCGGGGATGTACGAGTCAATGGCATCGAGGAGCTCCTGAATGCACTTGGTCGCCTCGGGATCGTCGGGATGCTGATAGGCAGCCAGAGCATTCCCCCTGATAATGGGCACCTCGTCGCCCGGGAAGTCGTACTTCTTCAGCAATTCCCGCAGCTCCATTTCCACCAGGTCGAGCAGTTCCGGGTCGTCGACCAGGTCGATCTTGTTGAGGAACACCACCATCGCCGGGACGTTCACCTGGCGTGCCAGCAGCACGTGTTCCCTGGTTTGCGGCATCGGACCGTCTGCCGCCGAGACCACCAGGATGGCACCGTCCATTTGAGCCGCGCCGGTGATCATGTTCTTGATGAAGTCTGCGTGGCCCGGGCAGTCGATATGAGCATAGTGCCGCTTTTCGGTTTCATATTCCACGTGGGCCACGTGAATGGTGACCGTCTTTGTGGCGTCACGGACCGTACCACCCTTGGCGATCTCTGCATAGCTCTTGAACTTGGCAAGTCCCTTCCGGGATTGCACCGCCAAAATCGCACCGGTCAGCGTGGTCTTGCCATGGTCAATGTGACCGATCGTCCCTACGTTGACGTGGGGCTTCGTCCGAACAAATACATCCTTAGCCATTCTCGATCAATCTCCGTTCTCTGGTCTGGAACCTCGAACTTAAGTTACCTGATCACACAATCCACTCAACCGGCCGGCTCGGAAACACAATAAGCTGCTGATGGGACTTGAACCCACGACCTCGTCCTTACCAAGGACGCGCTCTACCGGCTGAGCTACAGCAGCATCGGCCTTCGCCACCGAAAGTCGCCACCCAGGGCCAGAGCGGGTGAGGGGAGTCGAACCCCCGTCAATAGCTTGGAAGGCTACTGCTCTACCGTTGAGCTACACCCGCGAGTGGCTTNGGTGCATCACAATGGGGGGTGCAGGATTCGAACCTGCGAAGGCGTAAGCCATCAGATTTACAGTCTGACCCCTTTGACCACTCGGGAAACCCCCCAAACGTCTCGGTCGTAAGCGGGCCGAGCGAGCGTCCATCGCGAACCAGCCGCCCTTCGCCCGCAAAGCTAACGGTGGGACTCGAACCCACAACCTGCTGATTACAAGTCAGCCGCTCTGCCAATTGAGCTACGCTAGCGTTCGGCGAAGGGAAATGTAAACGATAAATATACCGCCCCGTGAAGGCAATGCAAGGTGTCCCCCGGCAAGTTGATGGGGAATCGTCCACTCGCTATTATACGACCTGCCTCGACCCGCAGTAACAGCGCTTTACCACCGCGTTCCACTGCAGCGCACTAAAACAACATTTTCTATAAAATACTAGAGATGTTTATGCCCTATGGATGACAGGCAGGCCCCCGGCGGGTAAAATTTCTCATACGGCCTGAATGACTGCCACCTCACTTGGCCAAGTCGTTCGATAACCCACGGAACAAAACGGGACGTTGTTTTCCCCTGTCGATCACGAGAGGACCCAGCCCGATGAACATTCTCGCCATCGAGACAACCGCTGTGCCCGGCAGCGTGGCCGTCGCCGCTGACGGGACCCTCTTGGCCGAACTTCGCCTTCCCGAGTCTCCCCGTGCGGCGGCGAGTCTGGCTCCCACTCTTCGCGATCTTCTGCAAAAGGTGGATTGGCACCCCAAGGACGTCAACCTGGTCAGTGTCACCGTCGGTCCGGGCCAATTCACAAGCGTGCGGATTGGGGTGGTTTCGGCCAAAACGTTTGCTTACGCAGTCGGCGCTGAGATTCTCGGCCTCAACACATTTGACGTCGTCGCCTACCAAACGCCGAAACTGGCCGACTACCTCGCTGTGATCGGTGACGCCCAGCGAGGCCAGATTGTCGGTCGGGCCTACGTGTGGACCAACGATCGCGGCTGGGCGTTCTTCGAAGACTCGGGGGTTGTCCAGCTCCAGGAATGGCTCGAAACATTGGGCCGGAAAGGCTCCGTCGCCGTAACCGGGCCTGGGCTGCATCGATTTGCCCAGACCGTCGGCCCCGCGGTCACGGTAGCCCCCCGGGAACTGTGGGATCCTACGGCTACCACTGTCGCCCAATTGGCTTATCAACGGTATCAAGCCGGAGAGCGCGGCGACGTCTGGACACTCAAGCCCATCTACTATCGGCCGAGTTACGCTGAGGAAAAGCGAGCTTCAGCCACATCGGGGCATCGGTGACACAGTATGTCGTCCCAAGCGGCACTTGAGCGGTTTATGGCGCGGCAATCAACGATCTGCTCGCAGTTGTTTGAAAGCTGCCTCCGCTGCTTCGAGTGTCTGGGCTATTTCCCTTTCAGAGTGGACCGTTGACAGGAACCACGCCTCATACTGGCTGCATGGGAGGTAAACTCCTCGTTCCAGCATCGCCCAAAAGAACCGGGCGAATTGTTTCACATCGCACTGTGAGGCGGTGTCCCAGTCGCGAACCGGCTGCGGATTGAAGAATAGGGTAAGCATCGATCCACAGTGTTGTACCTGAACGGGAATGCCAGCCCTGGCCGCCAGGGACAAGAGGCCGTCTGCCAGTTGCTGGGAACGCTTTTCCAAATCCGGATATGGATTTTCCCGTTCCAGAACCTGGAGTGTGGCGAGGCCCGCCGCCATCGCCAATGGATTGCCGCTCAGCGTCCCCGCCTGAAACACTTTGCCGACGGGCAGGATGTGGTCCATAATCTCGGCCCGCCCGCCGTACGCTCCCACCGGCAGTCCCCCGCCGACGATTTTTCCCAGCGTGGTCAAATCCGGGAAAACACCCAAAAGGCTCTGCGCGCCACCCAGTGCGACGCGGAATCCGGTCATGACTTCGTCAAAGATGAGGAGCGATCCATACGCTTGGGTCAATTCCCGCAATTTTCGCAGAAAAGGAGGGTCGGCGGGCACACATCCCATGTTGCCTGCTACGGGCTCCACAATCACCGCCGCTATCTCGTGGCCGTGCTGGTCAAACGCGTCTTCGAGTTGCGCCACGTCGTTGTACCGCAGGACGAGGGTGTCTTGGGCAGCTCCGTGCGTCACCCCCGGCGATGTGGGCACACCCAGCGTGGCAGCGGAACTTCCAGCCGCCACAAGCAGGCAATCGACATGACCGTGGTAATTTCCAGCAAATTTGACGACCTTGTCCCGCCCGGTGTAAGCCCGCGCGAGCCGGATCGCGCTCATCGTGGCCTCGGTACCGGAGTTCACAAAGCGGACCTTGTCTACCGAGGGTACGAGTCGGCAGACGGTCTCGGCCAACTGGGTTTCCAATTCGGTGGGCGCTCCGAAACTCGTTCCGCGTCGGATCGTCTGCTCCAGCGCAGCGACGACGGCCGGATGGGCGTGTCCGAGAATCATCGGCCCCCAGGAGAGCACGTAATCAATGTAGGAATTCCCGTCAACATCGAAGAGACGGCAGCCCTCTCCCCGGTCGATCACAATAGGGTGGCCTCCTACCGCGCCGAATGCTCGCGCAGGACTATTGACCCCACCCGGTATGACCCGTTTCGCTCGTTCGAAAGCCTCGCGGCTACGCTCCCATCGCATGTTACGCCTCCATCTTTGCCTATGCCATGCTGCGAATACTGGTCACGAACGCGGCGGTAAGACTGGAGAAAATTCATGATAGCCGTGACGTCGAACGTTTCCCATGACGGACAGAAAAGAAAACTCCGCGAAGCTCGTTTGGCAGGCGATGATCGACGAAGATGGCGATCTCCAGGAATTTGCCGCTGGTCAGCTCGGCTGCCGTAGGCGTGCAGTTGCAATTTGAAAAACAACCTCCAACTACGCCGATTGTTTGAATCCCTCCCGCGGCGACGAAAACCGCAGGCGATTTTCATCAACGGCATGAGTGACGACGAAGATTAAGCAACCGAGTGACCCGCGTACGCCGCTTCGTGGGTCAGCTTTGCTTAACCAGCGGACCAGGGAAGCGCACTCTGGAGAACGGATAGCTGAAGCGCAAATGTCAACACAAAGATCAAAGTCCTCAGGTTGTTGCGCACGGGATTGCGCGACAAAAAAATTTACCCGGGTGATCTTGCAGACGAACCAGAGAAAGCTAAACTCGTTGCATATGGGTTTGCGTCCCAATTTTGACCAAAAGATCGAATTATTTGTGGGGATCTTGCCCAAAACGGCGGCATGTGATAAAAAGAGAGCACGACGGAATAAGAACTTAAGCCGATGTCGCAAACTCCCTTAATCCTCGGGGAATATGTGCGTGCTCTGGACGAGCGATATCGGCTTTCCATTCCCAATGAGCTCATGGATTTACTGGCTCCCGACGCGAAAGAGTGCGTTCTGGTCAAGGAGAGGCGAGGTTGTCTGAGCTTATGGAGCCCACAAAACTGGCGGACGCGTTGGGAAGCGGGAATAGAACTGATCCGACAAAAAGTCCAGATGGGAAGACTGGACACGCGGCTTTCCGACGTGCAGCGATTCGGGCGGCTTCTTTCCAGCCGGTTCCGCACTGTTCCGGTCGCGCAGCGTGGTCGGATCGTTATCCCGGAGGGTTTTAGAGAGTTTCTTGCCGTTGAAGCCGGCGGCGAGGTCATGGTGGTGGGAGCGGCTGTCTGCATCGAAATCTGGCATCCCGAGCAGTGGAGGAAATACCTGGAAAAGGCCATGCCGAGATTCGCCAGGCTGTATGAAAGCCTGGCCCAGTAGGTCCAGCGAGGCACTGGCCCAAACAGGGCGAGAATGTTTGAGTAGCGCGGGGGAAAACGGGAGGGAAAAGGAACCAGGAGAACAACGCAAGGACGACAGGGGAAGCTCGGCGAACCGTTGCGATTCCGTACGGCCGCCGACAGGTTCACGGAGGAATGAGCAGTTCAAGGATGGCGGCCAGCTCGGCCGGTGGGTGGAACGGAATCCTAGCCGCGCTCGGTCATTAGGAGAGGTGTTGCGCGCCCATGTGTGTCACCCGATACCCCACATGGGTCACGGATTGGTTGCCTAACGGGGAAATAGGAGGCCCCGGCCTGCTCCAACCAATGGCCGAGCGCGGCTTTTTTCTTTTCTTATCCTATTCCCCGTCAATCGTCCGGTAAAGCGGCGCGAGTCGAGCGAAACTGGCCGCCCACGCAGAACCGGCAAAGTTTCTTTGATTCAACACGCTATTCCGATCAGGGACGGACCTTCCCAACCCGTGCGCCCGTCCGCCCGGGGAAATTGACCACGCTATCCACCGGAAAACACGCGCAGGCTTCGGGAACCGGGGCCCGTCATCTTTGTGCAGACTGACTGCCAAGAGAGTACGCGAGCAACTCGCTGACCAGAGAAAAGCCTCGCGGCGCACCCGGATTCGCGTCCATTCCTGGGCAACTTCCAAAATGAACAGCAGCGATGTTGTCGCCTGAGCGACCAATCGCCTGAATTTACTGTGGACGGATGGCCTGAGGTTGCTGCCCCAGGTGCGGTGCGCCACCGCCGGGTGAAGTCGACGCCGGTTCTGTCACCTTTGCCCAGGACGGGTCCGGCAAGACAGGCCTGAATGGATCCTCTTTGAAAATGCGCAGCGGATCAAAGGCATTCACCTTGATGTGGTCGAACTGGAACACGGTTCGGGACTGTGTATTGGGCTGGGTGCTGTGGTGGTAAAGTTGAAGGGCATAGATATCCAGGGCAGGTAGCTTTAGGATGAGTTGCGCCCTTTGAAAGTTGGCTGCTTCCCGCTGATACCGGGGAAACGCCTCCAGCCAGATCTCATCCTTGACATTCTGCGGAGTGATGATCCTCATGTAGTAACGCCGCTTCAGGGATTCTGCTTCTGCACCGAAGAGAAAAGGCAGGGGCCCCTCGGTAATGGCCTTTCCCTGGAGTTCGGGGGGAAGTGGGGTCTCCACAATCTGTTTGGTCTCAAATCGGTATTCGTACACAGCGCGCCCATCGCACACCCAACGCTCGGGATGGGTCGCCGGTTGCCAGCGGTTTTCCAGGACCTCTTCGTCTACCCGAAAGAGCCCTTTATCCGGTGCCGAATAGAGAATTTTGCCGCGCGTAATGCGCTTCGGCTGATTGGGCGGTCCCCACACTGGATCAAATTCCCACCGAGTGAACTCACATTCAAAGGTCTTAATGCGAGAACTTCTCTCTTCCCATGCACGGAGCACCCGATCCAGTTGCTCCTGTTCGTAGGGAGTCAGCGTAAACGGGGGAGGAAGCAAGGCGTTGGCCGATTGAGCGGCGTCAGGTGTGATCGGCTGGTTCGGATTGGGTACGGCAGGTGGCTGCGCGGTGGCCGGCGGGACGTACACATTGTTACCGCGCGGCGAGATGGCGGGCTGTCCGGGACCCCCGGTAGGAACCTGGCCTGATGCGCCGTTTAAACCAGGAAGCGTCAACGCGGCAATCGCAATCCCGAGACACCACCGCCGTAACACGGCACGAAATCGAGGGCCATCCCCTGGCCGGGAAAACATCATGGATCCGATCCTCCTCAAAGGAAAGGGCCGTCTGCTTCCGGCCCGTTGTGTCTCCACTCCACCAGGCGTGCTTGACAACTCCCTGAATCTTACCGGGAACCCCGCATTTTCCCAAGATCACTTCTGTACGATGAAAACCACAAACCCAGGAAAAGAAAAACAAACGCAGTGAACCCCATTTCCGATAGGGAGAGCCCCCGAAAACCCGGAACGTCCTAACTCACCGAACCAGCCCCAACTTGCGAAGTTTCTCCAAACATTCATCCCGTTCCCGGCAGCGCGAGAGTCCCTGCCAGGATGGGTGCTGCAACTCCATGAAGTCCTCCTCGGTAGCCGGGATCCGACCTTGCGATGCCAGATTTCGGATGACTTCGCAGTCCAGGCGGGACAGAACCACACTTTGAAAGCGATAATCCAGAAACGCTTCCCACGTGATGGGGAATAGCCGTGCCACAATTTCGTGCCCAATCACGTGCGCATATTGAGCGATTTCCCACTGGGCGTGCGGATCCATTCGCAGTTCCAGAAAATGCAGAAGATTATGAAGGTCGATTTTCCAGTACGCCTCCGTGTACGTGGAAAGCGGCAAATCCTTACGGGCTTGTTCGCGGGCCACCCCGAGCTCAAGTCGATGCTGGTAGACGCGACGCGCGTATTCCTGAAGTTCTCGCTCTTCTTCGCTGAGTTGTCGGCCAGTTTCGGGGTCGAGAAATCCCTCACTTCCCTGCCGATTGTTCCTAGATTGCCGCCGCCAACCGTCGGGCGGGGTTCGGTGCGCAGCATCGATGGCGATTGAATATCGCGTGCTGTACTCATTCACCGAAGCCGTGCGATGCCGAATCCACTGCCGCCAGATATCCATGGGCACGCGCACCAGCAGCTTGATTTCGGCCATCTCAAAAGGCGTCGTGTGGCGGTGCCGCATCAAGTAGCGGATGAGCGTGCGGTCGTCAGACACACTTTTCGTGCCTGCCCCGTAACTAACACGGGCAGCCTGGACAACAGCCGCGTCGTCGCCCATGACATCCACCAGCGCGACGAAACCATCGTCCAGAACTCGGAACTTCTTCCATCGAAGCGCTTCAACCTGCTCTGCGTTACTGCTCATGGCCGCGTTCAACCACGCTTTTCTTCTTTATCCGAAAAATCCCTTGTCAGCCGTTCGACGCACCCACCGGTCCGCCGGCTGCCGTCACTTTTGGGATCGACTGATCCAGCACGCTGGTTGGCGTTTTGACCGCCGAGTCGTCTCCTGCGAGGCTTCCTCACTTGTTGCACCAAGCCCAGCGATTACTTCCTGTTGGGGGGTTTGTTCTGAAGCTCCTCATAAAGCCTGGCCAAATATTCAGGATTATCGGTTTTGACCAGATGAGCGATGCGTGATTCGGGCACATTCAGATTGCGGAGGGCCGCTTCGATGCGTTTCCACAATCTCTGGCGGGCCTTTCCTTCGGCCAAATAAAGCTCGCCAATCATATCCCCCAGCTTCTGCAGCATGAGTGTATCGCGGTTTTCGTAATAGCGGCGAATAACCGCTTCCTGGTAGGGGGTGCGTTCCGGCTGCGAGTGCTGCGGTTTGTCGGTCACGTTGAACCTTCCTTTCGCTATGAGGCCACAATGATCGCCATGCGTAACGCTTTATTATCCGTTGGGATCGAAGCCCCGACGAGCCCGGCGTGAGCTCTTTCCGGCCACCCGCACATTTCTTACATTAAAAGAGATGGATTTTTCGGGAAAAATCGCCCGCCGGATGCGTCGTAGAGAAAACTGTTGTGCTGAAGCCCGTGGGATAAGCCTCCCGGCGCTGGGAAACGCCTGCCGATGAAAACCGTCATCGCCATTGTGAGGCCGTTCGTAGCGGAGAGGATTCTGGAAGCGTTACAGCTCGCACCGGTGGAAATGTGTACCGTGCGAGAGGTCAAGGGTTTCGGCCGACAAAAAAATTACCTCGAAGAATATCGGGGCGGAGATTATGCACTGGCCTTTATTCCCAAAGTGCAGATCACGATTTGGGTGGAAGACTTTCGCACCGAAGAAATCGTCCGGCTCATCATCACCCATGCGAGGACCGGCCGCATGGGCGATGGCAAAATCTTCATCCTTCCCGCGGATATGCGGGGCATCGAAGTCCGCGAGGTCGCCGAGAGTAAAGCTTCCGATGACGAAGAACTGCCCGAAGATGGTCCTCTGCGATTGCTCGCGTTCTGAGTCGGGTCCGCCAGAGTGCCGAAACTGGAAAATCAATTGAAGCACTTCGATTGGCATCGATGGCCGCGCATTCAAGAGCGAAAAAGACGGCGGACCTTCTCAATGACCGGCCGTCCTGCGGAATACAGATGGGGATACTGAGGCGACCGTGTGCCAATGGGCCCGCGTCTGGAACATGCACGGCCGCAACCGATGGCTCAATCGGCTGTTTCGAAAGCGACCGCCCAGCTCAGTAGATTCACACTGGTACACTCACTTGGCAGAGGAGTCACGCACCGTGCTCGGGGAAACGCTGGAACCGAAGGCCTATTTCGATCGTCTGGCGGAGGAACTTTGCAAACTTGATCTCGTTGCGCTGGCAACACTTTCGGACTGGCTGTACGACGCCTGGGAGCATCGCCGATGGATCTTCGTCTGTGGAAATGGTGGCTCAGCAGCCACCGCCAACCACCTTGCCCAGGACCTCGCGAAGGGAGTCATCCGGGAAGAAGATCTTCGCACCGATCGACGCCGCGGTTTTCGGTCCGTCAGCCTGGCAGCCAACATAAGCTGGCTTTCGGCCCTTGGGAACGATATGGGCTACGATCAGGTGTTCGTGCAGCAACTGGCCAATTATGGTAGTCCGGGCGACGTCCTCATCGCGATCAGCGGCTCCGGTAATAGTCCGAACGTCCTAAAGGCCGTGGAGTGGGCAAACTCGCATGGTCTGAGAACCTATGGCCTGACAGGATTTGATGGCGGAAAGCTGAAGCAAATCCAGCAAGCCGGGCTGCACGTTCCGCTTAACGACATGGAAATGGTGGAAAGCATCCACTCCTGTGCATGTCACTGGCTTGTGGATGACCTTCGGGCGCGAATCTATCGCATAGGACGCCACGCGACAGCGGCGGGCGGGATCAAATAAGCATGTTCTCCCTTGTAAACCAACCGTTCTGCGCGCAACGTGCCGGTGTGGCGACACTCAGCGGGCTTAGGATCGCGGCGTGCCACTCCAAGCGACGCCAAATCTCCGGTGTTAGCGTTAGAAACTTCTATCTCGGAAAGGCGGAAGCTACAATGGAAGCCTGCGGTGTCCTGAACAGAGGTTTTTTTCAGTTGCGCGCTCAACTGGGGGAGGCGCACCATGAAGCGGATGATGCCGTGGGTTACCCGTTGCGGTCTGGCTATTCTGGCCATCTGTTGTTTGGGCGTTGTTCGGGCGGAAAATGCAAGGTCTGTCGCACCCGCAAAAGACCTGCCGAACATTGTGCTCATCTACGCAGATGATCTGGGCTACGGAGATGTGGGCTGCTACGGTGCGAAGCGGATTCCCACACCCAACATTGATCGCCTTGCCCGAGAGGGACTGCTCTTTCGCGATGCCCATTCGCCCGCTGCCACGTGCACGCCTTCGCGGTACGCCATGTTGACAGGCGAGTACGCGTTCCGCAAACGTGGCACCGGTGTCCTGCCCGGAGACGCAGCAATAATTATCGAGCCGGGGCGGGTCACGTTGCCTTCCATGTTGAAGAAGGCGGGCTACACGACGGCGGTCGTCGGCAAGTGGCACCTGGGACTGGGTGCGGGGGAAATCGACTGGAATGGCGAAATCAAGCCCGGTCCGCTGGAAATCGGTTTCGATTATTCCTTCATTATTCCGGCAACCGGGGATCGTGTTCCCTGCGTCTATGTGGAAAACCATCGAGTGGTGGGTGCCGATCCGAACGATCCTATCCGCGTCAGTTACAAAGAGAAAATCGGCGACGAGCCGACGGGCCGCGAAAGACCCGACCTGCTCAAATATCCATTCAGCCATGGACACGATGGTACGATTATCAACGGTATCAGCCGTATCGGATTTATGACCGGTGGCAAGAAAGCCCGCTGGGTGGACGAAGATATGGCCGACGTCCTCACTCAAAAAGCCCTGCGCTTCATGGAGGATCACCGTGACAAGCGATTCTTCCTCTACTTCGCCACGCATGACATCCACGTCCCGCGTCTCCCGCATCCCCGCTTTGTGGGCAAAAGTCAGTGCGGCCTACGGGGTGATGCGGCGGTGGAATTCGATTGGTGCGTGGGAGAAATCCTCTCCGCCCTGGACAGGCTTGGACTGCGAGACAAAACCCTTGTGATTTTCACCAGTGACAACGGCCCCGTTGTGGACGACGGGTATCGCGATGGTTCCGTGGAACACCTGGGAGATCACAAGCCAGCCGGTCCGTGGCGTGGAGGAAAGTACAGCGCCTTTGAAGGGGGAACCAGGGTCCCCATGATCGTTCGCTGGCCCGGACATGTCCCGGCCGGGAAAGAAACCAATGCCCTGGTCTGCCACGTGGATTTTCTCGCATCATTGGCCCAACTCGTCGGTCAACCGTTGCCTACGGAGGCAGCTCCCGACAGCATGAACGTCCTCGATGCAATCCTCGGAAAGTCGGCTCACGGTCGAGATGAATTGGTGGAACAGGCCGGTGTTCTGGCCTTGCGCGAGGGAAGTTGGAAATACATTCCACCGCGTAAGGGCCCAGCCATTAACGCTAACACGGGCACAGAACTCGGCGTCGCCCCGGAAGGAATGCTGTTCAATCTGGCCGAAGATCCGGGCGAACAGCACAATCTCGTGAAGCAGTTGCCAGAGAAAGCCCAGGCCATGGCACAACGCCTGCAGGAAATTCGTGAGGCAGGACGAACTCGCCCCTGAGATCGTGACTTGTCCCACGATGCATCCTTGCCCGGTCCGCCACCTTTTTCTACCGGACGGAGGGCCAGCCGTTCATGCGGTGACCGATGTTGTGTTTTCGAAACATCTTCCTGCGAATGTTGTTGTCACTCATCGCTCCAAGGCCAGCTCGTCGTGCTTAATGGGGCCGTGCGTGCCCGCCCTTTTTCGAGCGGCACGGGGTTTGCACAAAGCCCCTCCGGCAGTCCGGTCGCTTGTCAGAAACAAGCTCTTTCTCGAAACGAAGATTATGAATTTGGCTCGTCTTTTCGAAAATATACGCGGTTTCGCAGAACGAGGGTGGGCGGCGTCCACGCGGACGCGGAGGCAGCGACCTCCATTTCACCGTGGAGTCCTGAGCCTCGAGCTTGTCCTCGTGCTCCCGTTCATGCTGATGGCGCTTCTCGCCACCGTCCAGTTCGGAAAGTACTTCGCCAATTTGCAGGAGCTGGCCTTCGCCACTCGCGTCGGTGCCGAGGAAGCGGCCAAGACTTCTGGGCTTTCCACTGTGGAAGGCGATCCCGTGCCCACGAACGTTGTCCAGGCCATCGACCAGCAACTGGCCGCTTTCGGTCTGACACGACGAATCATTGTTCTGGAACACAATGTCGGAGGAACACCCGTCAGTCTGGTGGAGCCCACCGGCGCACCTCTCCCAAGCAAACTCAGTCCCGTTCCCCCCGGGAAATATGTACGGATACTTATCACGGTTCCAAAGGCCGATGTTATGCCGGAGTTACTGAAAGTCTTTGGGCTGCACTTGGCAGGTGGGTGCAAGACAACCACCCTCTCAACCGTGTGGGCCTACGAGAAGTGAGCCACGTCCGCAAGCTACGGAGTTGTCATACTCATCTCTGTCGGATCCAGGCATGAACATCTTATTGTCAACACGCAGACTCCCGCCTTTTAGACACCGGTCAGAGACAGCCCGCGCCGGTCGTCGGGGAATTGCCACCCTGTGGCTTATACTCACCCTTCCAATTTTCCTGATCCTTTTTGGATTCGTCGTGGAACTGGGGCACCTCTGGCTTGCACGTGTGGAACTGGAAAACGCCCTGGAAGCGGCAGCCCGGTCCGCCGTGAAAGCCTGGGGTGATGCCGGTGGCGGTTCCACGTATATCCCTCGCCAGATCGGGGTTGCTTACGCGGCTGCCAATCGTGTTCGGGGGCTTCCTTTAGAAATCGCCCCCAATTACGACCCCACGCCTGATCCAGCCAATCCAAACGAGAACCTCACCTGCTGTGTGCAACCGGGAGATCCGGTCGGGGGTGCCAGCCCCGAAGGCAATCTCATTTTTGGGGCGGTCATCCGCGACCCCAACGCCACCTGCCCTATTGTGTTTGATGCCAGCAAGCGCCCCGGCTGTAGCCCTGGCACCGTCCTTATTGATGCCACTGCGCAGGGACCGGGAAACCTTGCCCAGGACAACGCCTGGGGTATTGTGTTTCGGGCATCCCCGGACCTCCCCGCTGGGTTGACGATTCAAAGCGTCACCATCGACCTCCAAGCGGGGGGCGGTAGCGGTCAATTTGACTTCACTTCTGCCCCACCCACTCTGTCAGACAATCTGCCGGCCCCGATCATTCCGTGTCATAACGATGTGGAGGGATTTCCTGATCCCTCCTCGCAGATCGTGTTCTCACCAACCTCGGGCCTGTCTCCTACCCTGACAATTCATTTTTATCCCGATCCCATCAGTGGCGATCTTGGGTTCGAGCCCGGTGACCGCATTCGGTTCGGCGCGAGGACCACCGGCGTCTCCCACGGAAGTGGCCAGGATGACGGCGACGGAATTGGACGCGACGGGGTGAGAGTAACGATTGTTTTCGCGATCAACGGGAATCCGCTTCCGCCTGTCTCGGCCGTGTTTTATGACAATACGGAATCGTCGAATGACTGTCAGGCCACCTGTCCGGTGCACCCCTCGGGAATCGACGACCTCCCGTGCCCACCTGCCAGTGCTCCCAACAACAACGGGCAATCCTACGCTCTAATTTCCGGCGGGTCTGGAAACGGCGAATTCGCCGTCTGTGCTCAGGCGGTGCTGGCGGTTCCCAGTCCGATTTGTTCTCTGTTCGGTCTTAAAATGCCCCGCTACCGCGTGTCCGCACATACGATTGCCGTTTACCAGTGTGGGAGTAAGGCGATACGGTTCCAACGCGTTGACGAATACCGATGCAATCACTGACGAAACCAATCCGGAAGAGCGGCGCCGCTGTTCCGTTATTGGCGCGACGGGACAGTACCCCGTTTTCCCAGTGCAGCCAACCAGCAATGAATACGACAACCTCCGAATGTAGCATGGCCAACGCAAGCAAATCCGACGGAAACACGGCGGTTTCGCGTTTTTTGGACCGACCAAGTCGGCGACGGTCTTCACGGCGAGGATCATTGACGCTGGAGGCCGTGCTTGTTCTGCCGATTCTCCTGCTCGCCACCCTGGCCGTCGTTCAGTTCGGTGTGTTGATGCTCATTGAGCAGACGATCACGCATGCGGTCACGGTTGCAGCGCGGGAAGCTGGAAAAGGCGCCGACATCGACGCGACGGTTCTCTCCGTCAACGCGGTCCTCGGTCTTCACGGTTTGTCTGTGGGGCCCGGCGCCACACTCGTTTTGGAGGACAGTCTTAGCACGCCAGCGGTTCAGGTGCGTGGCACACTCCCCTGTTCCGTGCCGAGTACCCCTTCCGTACCCGCGGGGATGCTCAAAGCCACGCTTTGCGTGGATCTTACTCAAAAACCGTTCTTTAATCTCCTCGCCACGTGCGGACTGGACTTCACCGGGCGGAAATTTACCGTGTCTGCTGTGGCGCATCGGGAATTCGACGGCCCTCCCGACGTCACCCCACACCCCGAGTGTTCCTGCCGATGAAGCGACACGGCCGGAAAGTTTTTAAGAAGCTCCAGGTTGCCAGGTCCGCCTGAGCACCATGCTTGTTAGCGCCATTTTTCTGTATTGAAAAATCGATTTCTTCTCACCGGGCACGACAAGCGTGCCCCTCCGACCTTTCGGAGGGACCTGTTCGTCAGGTCCGCCTTCCAACCCTCGATTATCCTTCCCACTCGCCCGGGCACGACAAGCGTGCCCCTCCGAAACATCCGCCGGAGGGACCTGCTTGTCAGGTCCGCCTTCCAGCCCTCGATTATCCTTCCCACTCGCCCGGGCACGACAAGCGTGCCCCTCCGACCTTTCGGAGGGACCTGCTTGTCAGGTCCGCCGTTTGACGTTCGATCATCCATTGGCTTTCGGCGTGGACTCAAGTCCCGCGCGGAAAGCGGGGTTAAACCCCCGGACCCCACATAGGGAATTCCGCGTCCCCATCGGCAAAGAAAAAACGGAGAGAAGTCAGGGATAACCTTCTCTTGAAAACCAGGCCGACAACGGCAATAAATAGCGTCAACTGTACGAGTCGTTAACCAACGGCGGGGTCTCATACCCATTTGCGCGACACGGGTTCGATCATTTTCCACAATTAATCTGGCACCGAAAGGCATCGAAAGAAGTTTTGTCTGCCGTGATGTTTTTCCTCCGCCAAATGGATGATTCCCGCATTTTACCGAAAGCACTTTTTTAGACCTGGGAGACATTCAAACCATCTGAACAAGGATACCATCATGGATCGTCGACAATTTCTTATTGGCGGCGGCCAGGTGGCCCTGGTCTTCGGTGTACCGACTGGGGTGTCCACACTGTCTGCATTCGCACATGAAGAGGAGAAGTCCAAGCCGGCTTCCGGACCGCTTCGCGTCTCCGCCAGGAACCCGCGTTATTTCTGCGACGCCAGCGGACGTGAGGTGCTCCTGGTCGGCTCCCACACGTGGAACAACCTGGTCGATATGGGACGCAGCGACCCACCGGAGCCGTTTGATTTCGAGGCCTATCTAGACTTTCTCGAACGCTACGGGCACAACTTGATCCGGCTTTGGACCTGGGACTCCACGCTTTGGGATACGCGGGCTAACGGAAGATGGGGTAAGGATTACATTCATCACGTGGCGCCGTTGCCGTGGGCGCGGACAGGTCCGGGGACAGCCCTCGACGGTAAACCCAAATTCGACCTGAAACAGTTTAATCCCGCGTACTTCACCCGATTGCGTGAACGGGTCAGCATGGCAGGGCGGCGAGGGATCTATGTGTCCGTGATGCTCTTCGAAGGCTGGGGTTTGTTCCACGGTAACCGGCGGCCGGGCACGATGGAACAGTGGGCTTGGCGCTCACATCCGTTTCATCCGGAGAACAACATCAACGGAATTGATGCGGGTGGAAAACCGCACAGCCGAACCAATCCGGCCGTGAACGAGTTGCAAGCCACCTATATTCGCAAGGTCGTCGATACGGTCAACGAGTTTGACAACGTCCTCTACGAAGTGATCAACGAAGGTGGAGAGAAGGAATGGGATTGGTGGGTGGTGGATACCGTGCATGAGTACGAGCGGAGAAAACCTAAACAACATCCGGTCGGAATCACCGGACACGGCGCGGAGAAGCTGGACAGCATGCTGGCCAGTCCTGCCGACTGGATCTCCCCCGGCTCACGGGATGGATTTAGAGACGATCCACCGGCTTGGGACGGCAAGAAAGTCAGCTTGCTGGACACCGACCACGTTTGGGGTATCGGTGGGAATGGACCGTGGGTCTGGAAGAGTTTTCTTCGCGGCCACAACCCCTTGTTCATGGATCCCTACGACGGATCGGTATTAGGGAACCGATTTGATCCGCAGTGGGAACCGGTCCGCCGCAACCTGGGTCACGTCCGGCGATTGGCTGAGCGGTTGAATTTGGGAGCGATGACACCACAGGACGACCTCGCATCGTCAAAATATTGCCTGGCAGATCCCGGCAACGTGTACGTGGTCTACATCCCGAGCGGTGGAAAAGTCACGGTCTCGCTCAGCGCAGCGAAGGGCCGCCTGGCTGTTCAGTGGATCCATCCCTCGACTGGTAAAGCCATTGCGGCGGACCCCGTAACGGGCGGCGGTGATCGCGAATTCGTGGCCCCGTTCGCCGGCGATGCCGTGCTGTATTTATCCCGCCTGTAGTGGCAATCACTTGCGTTGCCGGTTTCGGCAGTTGCTGGAGGACCACGGCCTGGGGCCTAAGATTTTGGAACTGGTGAACCGGCATTTGGCGAAGTATGGGATCGGTGTGCATCGGGGAACGATTGTAGACGCCATGTTGATCGAGGGCCCGACCTCGACGAAGAACTGATCGCACAGCTGCAGCCCGGAGATGGAGGGCGAGTTCCCAGCATCATAAAATCTGTTTTGGATTCGCCAGTGGCGCGATTTTAGACAACTTACAATAACCTTGAGTACGCTAGTGCTGTGGCGGCCTGCGTGAATATTTACCTTCATCGTCATGTGTTATTCCGCAGGATACAGGCGATAAATACAACTTACAGCGCCGACCCTGCACGTGGACGAGGTGACTGACCGATAGCGAGGGCAGAGTAGAGAAGCTAAATGAAGCTCCATCTGGGATTAATATCCCCTTGTCTCGTTTAAAAACTCTTGCTAAGCCTGAAAGAAACAAATGGCAATCGAAATCATCTATTGTTCAGAGGTTTCTTGGAACATTGCGGGATCAACCACAAATTGCAGGCAGTAGATCAGGAAATCCCTGGCGAGGAGAATCGCAAAGCTAGGCTGAAGGTATTCTTCGTAAGCCTTCCGCATAATTTGATGACGGTAAAAGGGCGGGCGACGAAAGAGTCTATCGACCGATTTGAAGAAAGGAAGAAGGAATCCAACCATGAGTGATCTTTTATTCAAAAAAGTGGACTATACTGTGGGCAAACTGCTGGAAGATGTCGCTATCGGTGAGATTGGCCTTCCCGACATTCAGCGGCCCTTTGTGTGGGATACGGGCCGCGTGCGCGACCTCTTCGATTCCATGTACCGGGGCTACCCCATCGGCACGTTGCTCTTCTGGGAAAACGGCTATCCTGCCGAGCACCGCACCATCGGCGTGGACGGCAAGCAAAAGGTGCCCGACCTGCTCATCGTGGACGGTCAGCAGCGGCTGACCGTCCTTTACGCGGTGATGAAGGGCATCCCTATCGTGGACAAGAACTTCCAACAGCGCCGCCTGCGCATCGCCTTTAACCCGCTGGAAGAAAAATTTGAGGTCACTAACACCTCTATTGAACGCAACCCCGTGTGGATCGCCGACCTCAGTGTGCTTTGGCAACCCGATTTCGACCAGTACGCGTTCGTCTCCGCCTTCCTGGAACGCCTGGATGAGCGCCGTGGGCTCACTTCGGAAGAACGCAAATGCATTCCTCAGGCCATCCAGCGGCTGGTCAACCTCATCAACTATCCCATGACCGCCCTGGAAATTTCCGTCCACGCCACGGAGGAGCAGGTTTCCGAAATCTTCGTGCGCATCAACAGCCGGGGCCGCTGTCCGTGGGATCGGCCTGCAATTTCATTACTTCCGTCGTGAAGCCCTTGAGAATTATCGTCGCTCCGAGAACTCCGACCCACTCAAACTCCTCGAAGGTTACCAGGTCCTTTGCGAATTCGGCCTGCCCCTTTACATTACGGAAATCACAATTCCTTCCGCTGGCGAACGGGGGAGGAGATTCAGGCCGAGGTCGTGCGTCATCTTTACCGTCTCTGGTTCAGTGTGCCTGCCATGGCCAGTATTACGTGGTGGAATCTTGCCGATGGAACAGCGGTGGAAGGAGAAAACGAAGCCCAGGGTGCCTTGATGACCAAGGAGCTTGAACCGAAGCTCGCCTATCGCGAACTTGAGCGGCTTATTCATGAGGAATGGAAGACCCATGCTGATGGCCAAACGGATCAGAATGGGGTTTACCATGTACGGGGATTCCGCGGTCGATACCTGGTTCGGATAGGCAGAGGAAACACTTGGGTTGTGCGGACGTTGGCCGTCGATGGGAATGAGCCGGCGCTGTTGGAGGTGGTCTGGGAAACGCAGAATTAACCCCTCCTGGGTTTGTGCTGTGTTGAGTTTCTATCCGAAAAGATAATGAGCAAAACATCTATAGGCCGCTTGCCGTTCTTGTCGGCGATTTCCGCGATTGTCTGGCCAGCGGTCTCCACTGCGATTCCCGATGCCTTCAAGGTCTGAATTACAGCGGAAGGATCGCTTTCGACGAGTTGTGCGACGGATTCAAGGGGGGCACGTTCCAGCCGTGCCATGACCTGGACCAGGGGATGTGTCGGCCCATTCCCGCCAGCGGGAATCAGCGATAGGCCGCCGAGGACGAGGATGGGTACCATCACGGCCAGGGCCGCCCGGTTACGAAAATACCCCAGGAGGAGTTTCCAGTGAACGATCGCATGGCAAATGGCCGCGACGACGAAGACCCAACTCAGCCATTCGTGAGCAAGCTTGACCAATCCGATATTGATGTGGAAAAACATGAGGATGCCCGTCAAGGAGATGACGATGAACGAACCAATGGTAAGTGCCCCGGACCATGTTTGCATTCCCAAAGTCTGACGCATTTGACCAATCTCCTTTTCAGACAAATGGTGAATCTAATCACAACCCCGTGAATGTTTACCCTTAGATATCTCTGAGGATACCATTACCTCTCTTGATCCCCAGAATCTCCGTCATGTCGAGGGCCCTGCTGTGCCCCTATCCTCAGAGTTGCCGGAACCCCAGGGACGACATCAGTTAACTCAAATTGGCTTTGCCATTGATGAATGAGGCTCAACCGCAAAGAAAGCCAAGAAAACACTGGCGTTTTTGACATTCCAGATGACCACATGAGTCCT
>NICF_comb_assmDRAFT_10001066_pt1 | contig 22162 bp, 18 predicted proteins | sample NewIslPassag4_SG_FD_11279 | JGI IMG/M metagenome (IMG submission 11279) | reverse complement strand
AGAAGACGGTGGACGAGCTGCTCAAGCTCGACGCGAAGGAGTTCCAGATGGGCAGCGCGAAGGTCGAGATCGCGCAGGTCAACGCCGTCGACGTGAATGACGTGCTGTCTCGCCAGGCCGAAGCGGAGGAGAAGATCCGCGCGATCATCGACGCGAAGGGGCTCGACCTGTTCCTGTTCGTCGTGACGGACATCCTGAACAACGACTCGGTCGGCATCGCCCTCGGCAAGCGGGCGGACGCGGTCGAACAGGCCTATGGCGTGAAGCTGGAGAACAACCGCGCCGTGCTGAAGGGCGTCGTGTCGCGCAAATCGCAGATCGTGCCGGTGCTGACCGAGACGCTGGCCGGCAAGTGACGGCGCTTGAGCGAGCAACGCGAAATCCCGCGGATTGTCCGCGGGATTTTCTCATGTTCGGGACAGGTATAAATTGGTTGAACGGGGGACACAATGAGCGTGAGTCAAGGAGGAATGCCCCGTGTTCAGATGGATCACCCGCATCAACCTGCTGGCGGCGTTCGCCGCGCTCCTCGTGTTCCACCTGCTTCTGTATTACTTTATCGGCACGGACAAATGGCTGTCCATCGCATTGCTCGCCTCCATCGTCGAGACGGGCGTGCTCGCGCTCATCCAGATCGCGTTGGGCGGGCAGGAGGAGGACAGGGCGCGCTGACCCCGGGCCGCGCGCGTCACAGGCCGGCCTGCTGCGACAGCCGTGCGGCGATGCGCTGCAGATCTTCGGCCGAGACGCCCGGCGCGAACTCCTCCGTCACTTCGCCGAGATCGGGAATGGGGCCGCTGTAACCGGGAACGCCGGCGAACGCTTCCAGCTTGCCGCCGTCAATCGGATGCGTCCCTCGCCAGATCTGCGCGATCCGCTGATAGTCGTTGTCGCTGAAGGTGTAGAGTCGGCGATGTTCGCCGCGTTCTTCCCAGGGCCGGGCCGCGTCGAACGCTTTGTTGTCCAGCCGTGGAACGGGCAGAATCCGCGTCACGTCGACGCCCGTGATGATTTCCAGCGCTTTGGCGTAAGCCAGAATGTGCACGCCGCCCCGGACGAGCAGGTAGCCGATCATCGCGCGGGCGGTCGGGTGGTCGGTCATCTCGTACACCCGCATTTTGTGCGTGCGGGCGCCGATTTCCAGATAGAAGTTGTGCAGCAGATCGAAGATCAGGTTGCCGCTGGAGACGACATAGGTGCCGTTCCACGGACGGCCCATCGAATCGGCGGGAAGCGACGATTGGCCGCCTTCGATGAAATGGATCGACATCCGCTGGTCTCTGGCCGCGCCGATCGGCGTCGAATCGGGATCGCCCGGCCGCGTCGAGCCGGTCAGCATCAGGTTGATCGTGTTCGCCACCAGCTCCACATGGCCGAATTCCTCCGCCGTGATGGACGCCACCAGGTCGTAGAACGGCCGCAGCTTCGATTTGCCGCGGAAGTTGAACGATTGGTACAGATAATTGTTCAGCGTCGACATTTCGCCGAATTTGCCGCCGAGCAGTTCCTGAACCGCGCTGGCCCCGTTCGGATCGGGATGGACCGGCATCGGAAGTTCGATGAGCAGCCTGTCTATTCGTTTGAACACGCGAAATCCCTCCTTGTCCGGACTTAATTTGCCCTTCGAACCTGATATGTATGAAACGCGGGTTGTCCGATATGCGCACGAATGGATCGGCGCGGGCGGGGCAAACTAGCCATCGGGACCAATGATTCCAACCGGAAGGAGCGATTGCGGTGCCGCTCATTCCTTACGATCCGATCCGCCAGATCGACGCGATGCGGAGAAGCATGGACCGGCTCTTCGAAGACTGGCCGCTGGCCGGACGGTTCATGGAAAACGCGGGATACGGCCGTATCGACCTCTTTGAGACGGAGAACGAACTGGTCGCCCAGTGCGAGTTGCCCGGGCTCGAGAGCAAGGAGGATGTCGAAATCGACGTCGACCAGCAGACGCTGACGATCTCCGGCAGGCTGAAAGCCGCGGAACACGTCAAGGAGGAGCAGTTCCACCGCCGCGAGCGGTTCTACGGCAAATTCACCCGTTCGGTGTCGCTGCCCGTGCCCGTCGCGTCGGAGGGCATCTCCGCGTCGTATCGCAACGGCATTCTCGAAATCCGCATGCCGAAACTGAAAGGCGACCAGCGCAAACGGATCGACGTGCAGTTCCATTAGGAAACAGCATCGTGCCGGCCGGATTCGATATCCGGCCGGTTTTCCGTTATGAGCCCCGGACAATCAAGCGGGCGGGGAAGCGGCCTCAGAGCCCTTCGCGGAACATATCGATGAACAGGCGCGCGCTGCGGGACAGATAGCGGTCCTTCAGCCAGAGAATGCCGACTTCGGACGACAGCGACGAATCGGCGAGCGGAATCGCCCTCGTGCCGGGCGGCGGGGAAGATGCGAGCACGGAGCGCGGGAGCAGCGCGACGCCGAGGCCGGCCGACAGCAGCGCGGAGATGATGGCGACGCTCGAACATTCGGCGATGACGCGCGGCTCGAATCCGTGCCGCCGGCATTCGGAGACGATCCGCTCGTGCATCGCCTTCGTCCGCTCGGTGCGCAGCGTCAGAAACGGCCGGTCCTTCAGTTCCGCCATCCGGATCGAACCGGGGACCGGTCGGGGAAGCCAGTCCTCCGGAATGACCGCCTCGAACGGTTCGGAGGGCAGGGGAAAAATCTCGTAGCCGCGGTCCACATCGGGCGCTTCGAACGGAAGGCGGGCGACGACAAGTTCGACGGCGCGCCTGGACAGGCGGCTCCCGAGCAGCTCGTGGTCGCCTTCCGTGATTTTGAGCGTGACGCCGGGGTACTTTTCCCGAAATCGCTTGATGCGCGGGGGCAGCAGGGAAACGCAGGAAACGACGGCGCCGATGGACAGCGTTCCCGTGATGCCTTCGTGCAGCTCCTTCACTTCCGTCACCATCTCCCCGAATTGGCGAAGAAGCTGCTCGGCCAGGCTGCGCAGCCGCTCGCCGGCCGGAGTCAGCGTCATCCGCTTGCCGGAGCGGTCGAACAGGGCGACGCCGAGCTCATCCTCCATCATCCGGATCTGCCGGCTGAGCGGAGGCTGTTCCATGTTCAATTTCTTCGCGGCGCGCGTAACCTGGCCTTCTTCCGCGACCGCGAGGAAATAGCGAAGCTGCCGGATGTCCATCCGCATCATCTCCCATTTTATATACCTGTTCGGTATGCAAACGAAATAAAACCGATATTACAAATATAGATGAATCGTTGTTAAGATGACAATAGAAAGCAAGGGGCGGCACGATTCGACTCGCGATGTAAGCGCTTGCCACGCCCCGGAACAAGGAGCGGATGGATATGCAAAGCGGCACGATGCCGGAAATCGAACTGATTCTTGCGCGCGACAAGAAACCGAAACCGGCCGGCGGAAATCTCAAGTTCGGCCGGATATTCACGGACCATATGTTCGTCATGGACTACGAGGAGGGGCGCGGCTGGCACAGCCCGCGCATCGTGCCGTACCAGCCGATCGCCCTCGAGCCGTCGGCGATGGTGTTCCACTACGCCCAGACCGTGTTCGAGGGGCTGAAGGCGTTCCGGTGCGCCGACGGACGCGTCCGGCTGTTCCGGCCGGAGATGAACGTGAAGCGGCTCAACCGCTCCTGCGCCCGTCTCAGCATTCCGCAGATCGACGAGCGGCTGGCGCTCGAGGCGATCAGGAAGCTCGTCGAGACGGACAGCGACTGGGTGCCGGAGGAGGACGGCACTTCGCTCTACATCCGGCCGTTCATCATCGCCACCGAACCGCATATCGGCGTCGCCCCCTCGTCCACCTATCGGTTCATCATCATCATGTCGCCGGTCGGCGCCTACTATGCGGACGGGCTTATGCCCGTCAGCATCCTGGTCGAGACGCGCGACGTGCGCGCCGTGCCGGGAGGCGTCGGCGAAGCGAAGACGGGCGGCAACTACGCGGCCAGCCTGAGGGCGCAGCAGGAGGCCGAGAAATACGGCAGCTCGCAGGTGCTGTGGCTCGACGGCGTCCACCGGCGGTATGTCGAAGAAGTCGGCAGCATGAACGTCTTCTTCAAGATCGACGGCACCGTCGTTACGCCGGAGCTCAGCGGCAGCATTCTCGACGGCATCACGCGGAATTCGGTGCTTCGGCTGCTGGACCATTGGGGCGTCAAGACGGAGGAACGCCGCATTTCGATTGACGAAATCCTCGAAGCGCACCGGTCCGGCCGGCTCGAAGAAGCGTTCGGCACGGGAACCGCGGCCGTCGTGTCGCCGGTCGGCGAGCTCGTCCATGACGGCGACCGGCTGTCCGTGGGCGGCGGAGGGATCGGACCGCTCACTTCGAAGCTGTACGAGACGCTGACCGGGATTCAGTACGGTCGCATCGAAGACCTGTTCGGCTGGATGACGGAGATTTGAAACGCCGGCGCGACGGCCGTCCTGAACCCATTTCATTCCGTCCGCGGCAGAAAATAGGACCCGAATCCTGTTTTGCTCCCGCCGCAGTCCAACTATAATGATGGAAGGCGTCCCGGGACGTCCTAACAGCCAGAATCGGGAGGGATTATCCATCGCGACCGAAAATCAGTTCCGGTCATCCGAACGCATCGAACTTATCGACATCATCCGCGGATTTGCCGTATTCGGCATCTGTCTTGTGAACGTGCCCGAAATGGCGGGCAACGGGGTCATTTTCCAATCCGGGTACGAAGGCGGCGACGCGCTGGTCCGGCTGCTGTTCGACATGTTCGTGCAGTCGAAGTTCTACACGATCTTCGCGTTTCTGTTCGGCCTGTCGTTTCATCTGTTCCTTCGGTCGGCGGAGCGGCGCGGCTTAAAGCCCGGCGCGGCGGGGGCGAGGCGGCTCGGCGCGCTGCTTGCATTCGGCGCGGCGCACCTGATTCTGCTCTGGCACGGCGACATTCTGCTTACCTACGCGCTGCTCGGGTTTCTGATGCTGCCGTTCATCCGCAGGAAGGATTCGACGCTGGCGGGCTGGGCGTGGTCGCTGCTCGGCGTCGCGATTTTCATCCATGTGCTGCTCGGCCTGCTGACGCTCATGATTCCCGTCGGCGCCCTGCCCGAGCCTTCCTTCGCGTCCGGCCATCCGGGGATCGCGGACCGCATCGATTATCTGACGTCGGACGTGGTGGCGAATCTGTTCTTCTACGGCGTTGAAGTGCTCGGCCTGTTCCTGCTCGGCATGTACGCCGGCAGGCGGGGCTGGTTCCTGCCCGGCGCCGTGCCCGCGCGCAGGCTCGCGCGGATCCAGTGGACATCGCTGGCGATCGGGCTGCTGGCCGCGTTGCCGATGGCGATCGATTACGCCAACGAACCGGTCTATTACTTTGAGTTGAAATATTTGTATATTTTCTTGAGCGGCAAGGCGCTGGCCGTCTTCTACGTCACGACGCTGATGCGCCTCGCGGGCGGCTCCCGCGCCGGGAGGCTGAAGCCGCTCGCCGCCGTCGGGCGGATGGCGTTCACGAATTACCTGACCCAGACGATCATCACGCTCGCGCTGGTGCATGCGCTGGAAATCGGCGTGGGCGAGTTGCCGCTCGCGGCCACGCTGCTCTGGTCCATCGCGCTCCTCGCCCTGCAGACCGCATGGAGCGTCTGGTGGCTGAAGCGGTTCCGGATGGGACCGTTCGAATGGGTATGGCGGCTGTGCACCTGGCTGCGCGCGCCCGCCCTGCGCCGGTCCGTCCGCGCGGCCGACGCCGGCGCATCCGGAACTTCCGCGTAACATCAGGGCCGTTCCCGATACGGGAGCGGCCTTCGTCATGAGGCATAATACGCTCCCTGCTGCGCACAATACCATGGAAAACCGGGACAGCAAGGGAGCGTGACATGAGTGACATGAGTGCCAAGATGAAGAAAGAAACCGCGGCGGCGCTGCTGATCATCGCGCTGGCGGCCGTCTCCGCTCTTGCCGTGGCGCCTTCCGCCGTCCGCGCGCAGCCCGCGGATAGCGACGTTTACACGGTCAAGCCGGGCGACAGCCTGTGGCTCATCGCGGTGAAATACCAGGTCGGCCTGAGCGAGATCATCGCCGCGAACCCGCAAATCAAGGACCCGCACTGGATCTATCCCGGCGACAAGGTGACCGTTCCGCTGCTCACCGGCGTCAAGGCGATCGAGGCGCAGGTCGTCGAGCTGGTGAACCAGCAGCGCGCGGCCAACGGTCTGAAGCCGCTCAAGCTGAACTGGGAGCTTGCGCGCGTCGCCCGGTACAAGAGCGAAGACATGCGGGACAGGAAATATTTCTCCCACAATTCGCCGACCTACGGCAGCCCGTTCGACATGATCAAAGCGTTCGGCATCAGCTACAGCGCGGCCGCCGAGAATATCGCCGTCGGCCAGAAGACGGCGCAGGCGGTCATGAACAGCTGGATGAACAGCCCGGGCCACCGCAGCAACATCCTGAGCACGAGCTATACCGAGATCGGTGTCGGCTACGCCTCGGGCGGAAGCTACGGCCACTATTGGACCCAGATGTTCATCAAGCCGCGCTGAGACTATATGGCAACGGCCGAAAGACGGCCGGTCGGGATCGGTTCCCGGCCGGCCTTTTTGCCGCGGCTGAACAGCGCCATCGCGCTTAACCCGGATCGTCCGGGCGTTCGTCCGCGGCGGCGTCAGATGAACGCCGCATCACATGAACATCGCCTCATGCGGCACCACGGTCGGCCAAAGTCAGACAGGCCGGAAGACGGGGCCGCCGCCATGCGCTTCGGTCCCGTCCCGTTCGACAAAGGTTCACCGAAACGGCGCGCGGCGTTGTGACAAGCTTCACGGCGGACAGCGGCTACAATGGGAAATGCGTTTGGACATCATCCGGTCAGGCACGACGATCCGGCGACCAGCCGGAGCATCCGCATTTCCGGACCGAGAGGTGATGAACATGTCAGCCGCTGCCGCACGCAGATTCAGAATGCTGTGGATCGCGGCGATTGCCGCGCTGGGGATAGGCGCCGCCTGGCCCGATGCCGGCGGGACGGAGGACAAGTCCGCGCAAACCTCGCTCCGTCTCCGCTTATTGCCGGGGATTGCGAACCTTCAGCCGTTCGCGGCTCCGGTCATGCCGCTGTTCACCAACGCCCATCCGGTCGAAGCCGCGGCCGTTGACCGCGAGGACGCAGCCGCGGCGCGGGGGGTGTCCGCCGTTTCGCCGCTTCCGACCGCCGCGCGCATTCCGGGCGTCGCCCGGCATTCGCATCATCCGCAGAACATGCAGCATCCGCACATCGCGCAAAACCCGCAATCGGCGCAGGATTCGCAATCTTCGCCGCACTTTTCCGCCACGCCGCGCATGCTGAACGCGTTTTTCCAGGCCGCCGCGCCATATTCGGAAAACGCGCCGCAGCAGCAGTCCCCCCTGGATTCGTCATCCACGCCGCGCATGCTGAACGCGTCTTCCCCGGCCGTCGCGCCGTATCCGGAAAACGCGCCGCAGCAGCAGTCCCCGAATCATCCGGCTTCCATGTCCGCGCCCGGTCCGGACCGGGCTCAGGCCGGTCCTTCCATGCCGGAGACGCCCCGGCATGCCGAAAGCGATGTTGAAGAGCCGGCAATGTACGTCGTGACCGCCCATTATCTGAATGTCCGCGCCGAGCCCGACAAGACATCGCCGATTTACGGCCTGCTTGAGCGGGGCGACCGGGTGAGCGTCGTCGGCAAGACGGACAACGGCTGGCTCAGGCTCGAGAACGGCCTGTACATCCACGGCGCCTACGCGGAACCCGACGCATCCGCCGGATCGCCGTCCGAACCGGCGAAGAACGCCGGCCGCGAAGTCGCCATCGCGTCGGCATCGGCGCCAGCGAAACCGAAACCGGCGGCATACAGGCCCGAATCCCGCGGCGGACGGGCAAGCGGCGGTCCCGCGCCGCTCAGCAAGAAGGTGAAATCGTCCTCCGGCATGACGAAGGAGGACATCGCGATGCTGCTGAAGGGAACGGATCTGGAAGGGCACGGGCTGGAGGAAGCCATCCTCGGCATTGAGGAGGAACACGGCATCAACGCCCTTTTTACGATCGCCGTCATGAAGCTGGAGAGCGGCAACGGCAAAAGCAAGCTGGCGCGCGAGAAGAACAATCTGTTCGGGTTGAACGCGACCGGCGGCAAATCGAAGGCCTACCGGTTCGAGACGAAGAGCGACAGCGTCTACAAGTTCGGCTCGATCATCGCGAAGGGCTATCTCGCCAAGGGGTATTCGACCATCGAGAAGGTGGGGGAGAAATACTGTCCCGCCAATCCGAAATGGGCGTCCCTCATCGAGAACATCATGAAGCGGGACCACCGCAAGCTGGTCGGCGCGGCGGTCTGACGCGAAAGGACCCTGCGCGCCGACATCGGGAGGACAACCGCCGGCCGGGCGGTCAGGAAATGGACGAGCCGCAGGGCCGTTGGACAGGCGGAAGCGGAACGGACCGGAATGAGGCGCCGGGCCTCGTACCGCCGAAGGAAGCGATCGGCCGCATCGACGCGATACTTGCCGGGCGGCGAAAAACAGGCATGCGGCCGATTCAAACGGCTGCATGCCTGTTTATATTTCTAGTGCGCGCCCGTTTCATCTTCCTTCAGCCAGCCGATCTTCTCGAACGCCTTGAACAGAAGCGACAGCAGGATGGCGGCGACCGTCGCGAGCGCCATGCCCTTGAGCTCCAGATGGCCCCATTTGAGCGTGGTGCCGCTGATGCCGAGAACAAGGACGACGGTCGTCAGCACAATATTCGACGGCTTGGCGTAATCGACCTTCGTCTCGACCAGCATCCGGATCCCGGAAGCGGCGATGACGCCGAACAACATGAGGGACGCGCCGCCGATGACGGCGTCGGGAATCGAGCCGATCAGCGCCGACAGCTTGCCGAAGAACGACATGGCGATCGCGATGACCGCCGCGCCGCCGATCACCCAGACGGAATAGACGCGCGTGATCGCCATGACGCCGATGTTCTCGCCGTAGGTCGTGTTCGGCGTCGATCCGACGAACCCCGACAGCAGCGTCGACAGTCCGTTGCCGAGCAGCGAGCGATGCAGCCCGGGGTCCCTGGACAGATCCTTGCCCACCATGTTGCCCGTCACGATCAGATGGCCGATGTGCTCGGCGATGACGACGAGCGCCGCGGGCGCGATGATTAGGATGGCCGACAGTTCGAAGCGCGGCGCCGTGAACTCGGGGATGGCGAAGGCGGAAGCCCTGCTGACCTGGTCGAAATCGACCAGACCCTGCGACCAGGCGACCAGATAGCCGACGACGAATCCGACGAGAATCGGGATAATTTTCAGGAATCCCTTGAACAACACGGAACCGAGCAGGATGACGAGCAGCGTGACGACGGATGTCAGAATCACCTTCGGGTCGGGAGACCACGCGGCGGCGTCCGCTCCTTCCGGCGCGATCCAGCCGGCCATTCTCGCCGCCGTCGGCACAAGTTCGAGGCCGATGACCGCGACGATGGCGCCCATGGCGGCGGGCGGGAACACGACATCCAGCCAGCGCGTGCCGACCTTGCCGATGATCAGCGCCACCGCGACAAAGATTGCGCCGACGACGACGAATCCGCCGAGCGCTTCGGCATAACCGGCGCCTTCCATGCCCAGAACGGCGAGCACGGGCGAAATGAAGGCGAAACTGGAACCGAGGTAAGCCGGTATCCGCCCTTTGCAGATCAGAATGTAGAGCAGCGTGCCGATCCCGTTCATAAGCAGCACCGTCGCGGCGTCGACGCCGAAGATGACCGGCACCAGCACGGTGGAGCCGAACATCGCGAACAGATGCTGCAGGCTGAGCAGGATTCCCGGTCCGAGACCGGGACGTTCGTGGACTTGCAGAGCAGGTTGCATACGGGTCCTCCAGTCTGAATCCTGATGTATATTGTCGAAATGAAACTGACTTATTATACCATCCGTCGATATTTCCCGCCAGACGAATCATGCGAACGAATTCTCCCGTTGCCTCCCGCCGGACGCGCGCAGATTCGATATTGAGAAAATGGAAGAAAACCGGAGATATCTTGCGAGATGCCCAAATTTTCCTGACGTAACGGACGATTGTCCTGCTTGATCGGATTGCAATGCGCGTTTTACTCTGTTGTTAGCAAAGTATACAAGCGAGTGCTAACCACACACCTCAGGATGAACGTTCCCGAGTCTGAACCGTTCTCCCCGGGGCGCCCGAGCGTTCGGGACGCCGGCCGCGGGGAAACATTTGGATGCGGGCGTTCTTCTTTTATTCCCAAATTCCAAGCGTGTCGGGAGGGATTGGAAGCATGAAGGCGTTGTTGCTCGCTGGAGGTTTCGGCACCCGCATGAGACCGCTCACCGAGCGGCTTCCGAAACCGATGGCACCGGTCGGCAATCGTCCATGGCTCGAACATCTGATTGCCGGCTTGAAGGAACAGGGAATCGAGGAGTTTGTGATTGCGGTCAAGCATTTTCCGGAGAAGATCATCGAACATTTCGGCGACGGCGCGAAATGGGGCGTAAAAATACGCTATACGAATGAACCGGTGCCGCTCGGCACGGCCGGCGCCATCAAGAACGCCGAGCCGCTGCTCGACGGCAGGTTCGTCGCCGTCAACGCCGACATCGTGCACAGGGCGGATATCCGATCGCTGGTCCGGGAGCACGAACGGACCGGCGCGCTGGTCACGATCGGCCTGGTGGAGGTGGCGGACCCGTCGCAATTCGGCGTCGTCGAACAGGCGGAAGACGGGCGGATCGTCCGCTTCGTCGAGAAACCGCCGCGAGATGAGGCGCCTTCGAATCGGATCAACGCCGGCATCTATATCATGGAGCCCGAAGTGCTCGAAGCGATTCCGGCGGGGCGCGAAGTGTCGATCGAACGCGAGACGTTCCCGTCGCTCATCGCCGCCGGGCGCCGCGTGCAGGGCGCCGATATCGGCGGATACTGGATGGACATGGGCACCAGCGAGCGCTACCGCCGCATTCACTGGGATCTGCTGGACGGCAAGCTGGAGCTCCCCCTCGCGGAACAGGAGCGCGGCGGCGGCATCCGGATCGGCGAGGACACCGAGATCGCCCAGGGCGCGATGCTCGTGCCGCCGGTGCTGGTCGGCAGCCGGGTGAAGATCGGCGATCGCGCCGTTGTCGGTCCGTACGCGGTCATCGGCGACGACTGCGTCATCGGGCGCGGCGCCCGCGTTACCCATTCCATCCTGTGGGACCGATGCACGGCGGCCGAAGCGGCGCAGCTCAACCGCTGCATCGTCGGCAGCGGCCTCAAGATCGGCGCGCGGCATCTGCTTCATGAGGCGGTCGTGAGCGTCATAACGGAGGCCGAGACGATATGAGGATCGCATATGTCGGCACCTATGTTCCCAGACGATGCGGCATCGCGACGTTCACCCACCACCTCCGGCAGTCCGTCGGCCTGGCTTCCGGAGGACAGATCACCGACCTGGTCGTCGCCATGACGAACCGCCCGGATGAGCATGATTACGGAACAGGCGTACACAGGATCGCGAAGGAAGTTCGGTCCGATTACCGCCGGGCGGCGGAGCGAATTCTGGATTTCGGCGCCGATCTCGTATCGCTTCAACACGAATTCGGCATCTTCGGCGGCGAAGCCGGCGAGTACGTGCTGGACTTGCTGGAGTCGCTGCAACGGATGGGCATACCGGTCGTCACGACATTCCACACCGTGTTCGAGCAGCCCGAGGAACCGTACCGCGGCGTGCAGCAGCGCATCGCGGACCTGAGCGACCGGATCATCGTCATGACCCGAACGGCCGTCCGCTACGTCGCCGAAGCGTTCGGCGTGCCCGGCGAGCGGATCGCATGCATTCCGCACGGCACGCCGCAGCCCCCCCGGGAAGGACGGGACGAACTCAGGGAGCGTCTCGGCTGGAACGGCCGCAAAGTTGTGATGAGCTTCGGCCTGCTGGGCAGGGGCAAAGGGCTCGAAACGGTCATCCGCGCATTGCCCGGACTCATCCGCCGCGTTCCGGAAGCGATATACGCTATTGTCGGCCAGACGCACCCGGAAGTCATCAAATTCGAAGGCGAATCGTACCGCGACGAGCTCCGCGCGCTGGCCGAAGATCTCGGCGTCGAACGCCATCTGCTGATGATCGACCGTTATGTGGATGAAGAAGAACTCGTCGGGATGCTGACCGCCTGCGACGTCTATGTCACGCCCTATCCGGGCATGCAGCAGATTACGTCCGGCACGCTGGCCTACGCCGTCGGACTCGGCCGTCCGGTGCTCAGCACGCCGTATGTCTACGCGCGCGATCTGCTCGCGGATTGTCCGGAATTGCTCGTGCCGCCTTCGGATCCCGAGGCGTGGTCCGAAGCGCTGGCGGAACTGCTCCGTTCTTCCGATTCCACGGCGCGCATCGGCGAACGCATCGCCCGGATCGGAGCCGAGATGCATTGGCCTGCGGTCGGACGCGCGCACATCGAGCTGTTCCGGCAATTGACCGAGACGGCAAATGCGCGGACCGCGAAAGCGGAAACCGCGACAGCGGAGGCGTGACATGGCGGCGAAGCTGTTATCGGATCGCATGGCCGGGCAGGAAGTGCGGTTCCGTCATTTGCGCCGGATGACGGACGATACCGGCCTTCTCGAGCATGCAATCGGAAGAATCCCGCGCCGCTCGGAAGGCTACACGACGGACGACAACGCGCGCGCGCTGTGGGTCTGCGTCGAGTGGATCGATCTGGACGCCGGACTGGCCGAAGCGGATCGGCTTTCGGAGCTGGCGGAGCGGTATGTCGGCTTCCTGTACTGGGCGCGGAAGCCGGACGGCAGGTTCCACAACAATTTCGATTACGAGCGAAGGCCCGAGACGGAGCATCCGTCGGACGACTGTCTCGGGCGGACCATCTGGGCGCTGGCCCGTACGTTCTCCGTCCCGTTCGGCAGGCGATTCGCGCCGGCCGTTCCCGATATGCTGGCGCGCGCATTGCCTTCGGCGCGCGCGATGGTATCGCCCCGCGGCTGGGCCTATGCGCTGGCGGCGTGCGCCTTGATGGAGCGCGCCGGCCTTGGCGCCGTAAACGCGCGCGATCACGCGCCGCCGTTCGCCAGGGATTGTGTCCGCTCGCTGGCCGGCGAGCTGCGAGACCGTCTGACGGACTGCTATCGCCGCGAATCCGGACCGGGCTGGCGCTGGTTCGAACCGGTCATGACCTACAGCAACGGGCTTCTGCCCTGGGCGCTGTTCGAAGCCTACACCGCGTTCGGCGGCCGGGACACGCTCTCCGCGGCCCGCGACACCTTCGGTTTCCTGTCCGAGCGGATGGCGGCGCCCGGCGGCGCGATTCGTCCGATCGGCAACCGGGGTTGGTGCACACGGGAGAGAGCGGCCCGGTGGGATCAGCAGCCGGTCGAAGCGTTCAAGCTGGCGCTTGCCGCGGAGGCGGGCTTTCGGGCAACGGGCGAGCGGGAGTACCGCGAGATCGCGTTCGCGTGCAGGGAATGGTTCCACGGCCGGAACGACTGCGGGGTGCCGCTCGTCGATCCCGCGGACGGTTCCTGCTGCGACGGGCTTACGCCCGACGGACCGAACGAGAACCGGGGCGCCGAATCGACGATCGCCTGGCTCCTCACGGAAGCGATCGTCCGGCGGCTTGCCGACGCATAAGACCGTCCGCCGCGATCAATCGCAGCGTCGGCATGCAACATTCAATCGCGAAGCATCAGAAACAACGCAAGGGGAAGGAAGCAGCCGGACAGCAGCGCGATGCCGAGTCCGGCTGCCTTGTTTCCCGCGCGCCAATTCCGCCATGCCTGCACGATCGTATAGGCGGTCAGGCCGAGCGCGATCAGCAGCACGCCCATGGTCAGGGCGCCCCGCTTCCCGTTTCAATATACGGCGTTCGCTGCTTGCCGAAGTTCTCGAATCGGAGGTTCACGTCCACATCCACGTGCGCCCGCTTGAAATGATTCGGCCAATTGTAGGCATGATAGGCCGGCAGCGTCATGAATTTTTTCCGCGCGATAAGCTGCCATTCGAAAGGATCGCCCCGAAATTTCTTCTGGGACAACCGGATCACCTCCGTCAACTCATTCTTGATCTCCTCCACCAAATGCTTCTCCAGAAGCCGCTGCTTGTTGAAGTCGGTCGCGTACGGCTGCAGGCTCGTGAACGACAGAATCTGCGCCCGCAATTTCAGCGACACCCGAATATGGGGCGGATCCTTGCGCAAGTTCATGTCGATTTTCGGCTCGCCGTCCTTGAACAGCCGCACGGTGACCATCGCCTCCGCGTCCAGCGGATCGGTGAACGACGTGATGAACGACGACACGCTCGACTTGTGGCGCAGCACCTGCGTCCAGCGCATTTGCTGGCCTGTCAGCGTGCCCACCATGCGGCCGCTTTCGATGACCGCCGCGCCCATCATCTGGACCGGGTCGCCCGATTTCTTGGGCACCTCGCCGGCCAGATAATCGTCCGCGCTGCGCGATGCGCGGCCATGTTTCTCATCCGCCGTCGCATAGATGGCCAGAAACATCGCGTCGATGACCTGACTCTGCAGATAATGGCTGAGTGTGGAATACGGCACATAACCCGTCTCCTGCCAGCGCCGCTGCATCAACTCGTAATATTTGTGCGGCCGCGTCTCCAGCCTCGGCCGGTTCTTCTGGATGAAGTCGTACGCCTTCTCGCGGCTGACGATGAGCACAACTTCGCGGCGCATCTCCGGATCGCGGACCGCGGCGCCCATGACATGGGGAAATTGCTCGCTCCGGGCCAGCCCTTCGTGGATGATGATCGTCTTCAGGTGCGCGAAATTGATCGTCCGGGTGACGACGGAGTTGGCGAGTTCCTTCGCGGACAGGATGTCCGCCGCGGTGAAGCGGATCGTGTCGCTGGGCGGTTCATTGTCCGCCGTGCCGATGTCGCTTGAACCGATCTGCGGATTCGCGATCTGGAACGTCACCTCGACCGTGTTGTTCGGTCCCTTGTCGAGTCCGACGACGACGACGAACGCCTGCTCTTCGAGCTCAAGCTGATCCCAGCATCCGGCGGCAAACAGCAGCGGCAGCGCCAACAGGAACTTAAGCCTTCGCATGGCGTCTCCTCCAAATCCAATCCAGCAGCCAGATGACGGCGGGGAGCACGAAATACAATATGGTGCTGTTATAGATCAACATCTCCCAATAGCTCCGGACCTGCTCGGTATTGGCGGGTATGAGCCCGATCAGAAAGGCAAGTCCCCCCATCGGCAGACACAGCTTCCGGTACCGGTCCGTCCTGAGCGCCTGCCCGAACAAGTAGGCGAGCAGATAGACATAAGCGCCGAAATACATGACGGAGATGACGAGCCAGAATCCGATGAAAAAGGACTCCGCGTGCGTGAACACGGTGCCGAAGGTCGCGTTCTTCGTGAGTTGCTGGAACGGATACGCGATATGGACGACTTCCGGATAATCGAACACCGCCGTATAGACGGCCATGAAGAAGGCGATTTTCAGGCCGGACACGGTGAACCCGACGCGCAGCGCGAGACGAAAGGTCCGAAGCGAATCGAGTCTCGGAATGAAGACCGAAGCCAGCATGATTTCGGCGAACATGGCGCTGTGCACAAACCCCGTTTTCACGATTTCCTTGATGCCCGGACCCGCCCACGGATTGAGGCGCAGCCAATCGACGTCCCGCCACATGATCGCCACCAGCAGGACGAGCGCGGCTTCGACCAGAAAGATCAGCACCCACGATATGCGGGCGATGGCTTCAAAACCCCGGTGGGCGACGTAACTGGCCGCGCCCATCAACATGAAGTAGAGGACATACAGCGGCGACTGCTGATAGACCATGACGTTGATGATGTCGACGTATCCCCGGCTCGTCACCGCCGTCATCAGCAGCGCGCCGGCGAAAAACGCAAGACAGATCAGCGTCCCGCCGAACTTGCCTCCGACCTGGAACAGCACTTCCGGCAGACCTTTCCCGGACCACCGTTTCATGACGGACATGAGCAGCGTGTACGGGATCAGGATGAACGCCAGCGAGATGAGCGGAATCATCCAGCCGGCCGTCTCTCCCGATTCGTACAGAATCGTCACCGTGATGTCCGACAGTTTCATGCCGACCACGATCATGAAGATGGAGGCGAATTCGCGGCCGCCGATTTTGGCTTCATTGCTCGCGCCCATTCTGCGATTTCCTTTCCGGTCTCCGTATCGAGTCTTGCGGATGGAGATTCATGGGCCGCATCCGCTCCTTGTGCAGCGGCATCCGCAGAATCGTGTCGGCCGACGAACGGTAATGCGGCGTCAGCGGCGACAGGAACGGCACGCCGTAGCTGGTGTAGGTGGTCAGATAGGCGAACAGGCAGGACAGGACCAGCGCGATGCCGAAAAATCCCATGAACGCCGCGGCGAAAAGCAGCATGAAGCGCGTGATCCGAACCGCGAAGTTGAGGCTGGGTTCGGGAATGGTAAACGACGAGATGCCGGTCATGGCCACGATGACGACGAGGATCGGGCTGATGATGTTCGCCTCGACCGCCGCCTGGCCGAGAATGAGCGCGCCGACGATGCCGATCGTCGGACCGATGACGGTCGGCACGCGGATCGCCGCTTCCCGCACAAGTTCGAACGCGAATTCCATCAGCATCACTTCGAGCAGGGCGGGGAACGGCACCTTCTCTCTCGTTGCCGCGATGGCGAGCAGCAGGTCGGTCGGTATCATTTCCTCATGGAATGTCGCGACCGCGATGTAGACGGACGGCGTCATGACAGCGACGATCAAGCCCAGCAGACGGAGGACGCGCATGAAATTGCTGTATGCCCAGCGCATGTAATGATCCTCCGCCGAATGCACCAGCGACCAGAGCGTGATCGGGAGGACAAGGGCGGCGGGCGAATTTTCCATAATCAGGATGACATGGCCTTCGAGCAGGAACGCGCACGCCCTGTCCGGACGCTCCGTATGGAGCGCGCTCGGCACCAGCGAGTACGGATGCTTGTCGAGCAGCTGCTCGAGGATGGGCAGGGAGGTGACGGCGTCCGCCCGGATCGCCCGGATCCGCCCCTTGATCTCTTCCACGATGTTCGGATTCGCCAGATCCTTCACGTACATGACCGTCACCTCGCTCTCCGAACGGTCGCCGACGACGATCGTCTCCGCGACGAGATGACGGTCGCGCAAATATTTGCGGACGAGCGAGCGATTGATGGCCGCCGATTCGACGAACGCTTCCTTCGGTCCGCGGATGACGTGTTCCACGATCGGATCCGCCACCTGGCGCGCTTCGAAACCTCGCGTTTCGAACAGAAGCGCCCGGTCCGCGCCTTCGATCAGCAGCACCGTCCACCCGTTCAGCAGCGAATGCTCGATCTCATCGAACGCGCCGGTCGTTTTGCCGGTGCGGTGGGTGACGATTTCCAACCTGACCACATCGAGCGGATCGGCGCTGACGAAAGCGGCGTCCGACCGTTCGATGAGCGGTTCGATGATCCGCTTCTCCACCTCGCCCGCATCCGCCGCGCCATCCAGATAGAGGACGGCGGCGGCGCGTTTCAGCGACGAGGCGATCAGGTTGCGGATGATGAGCGCCTGGTTGGCCGGCCATGAGAAATCCCGCTTGAGCCGGTCCAGGTTGGCGGTCAGCAGGGTCGAAAGCTCCGTTTTCCCGTCCCGCTGCGTCGTCATGGCCTTCCCTCCGATCCGGGATGCGCGCTTTTTTGGCCGAAATAGTGTTTCCTTCTTGCCGGAGGGAATATGCACGGGTTGCCAAATATGGCTGCCTGACCGGAAACGCAAGGTTCGGGGAATAAAGGATAAAGATAGACATAACGCAGACGATCTACTATTCTTTGGGAAGAAGGCGCGAGCACATTGCGCGGCATATCTTTCCGGCAACCGGGGGGCGGCAATCATTCATGAAGGATACGGCGAAACTGGCGTGGCTGACGATCGACGACGCGCCGGCGGACGATTTCCGGAAGCGCGTGGACGAGCTCAATGCAAGAGGGATCCGGGCGATCTGGTTCTGCCTCGGCGAGAAGCTCGAGCGCGAGCCGGACGATGCGGCGTATGCGATCCGATGCGGCCATATTCTCGGCAACCACAGCTATGACCACCCGGCGTTCTCGAAGATTTCGCTCGAGGAGGCGCGGGAGCAGATCGAACGGACGGAACGGCTGCTGGACGGGATTTACGAGCGGGCCGGCGTTCCGCGTCCGGTGAAGCTGTTCCGGTTCCCGTACCTCGACGACGGAGGCGACGGCAAGCGGGACGCCTTGCAGCGGCTGCTTCGCGAAACGGGATTCGAGCCGGCGGGGTTTCCGGGCGTAACGTACGCCTGGTGGAGACAGAAGAACCACCATCGGCAGATCGACGTCTCCTGCACCTACGACACGTGGGACTGGAAGCTGCCGGACGGGGGAGACATGCTGCCCGCGCTGCTCGCCCGGATGGATGAACGCGACCCGGAGCTTGGACTCGGGCTGAACGAAGCGCCGGGCTCGAACGAAGTGATCCTGATGCACGCCTGGGTGCCGTTCGAGGCGTTCCGCGCCCTGCTGGACAAGCTGCGGACGAAGCCGCTCAAGTTCGAACCGCCCGTTCATCTGGCGGTGCGGATCCGTCCGGTGGTACAAACGGATCTTCCGATCGTGCGCCCGTTCCAATGCGAATATCTGGACCGGGAAAGCGAAGAAGACTGGCTGCGGCGCGTGGAAGACCATTCCGGCCTGTATCTCGCCGCGTTCGCGGGCGAGGAACTCGCCGGCGTCTGCTACGGGCATCCGTCGCGGCATTGGAGCGGCGCGGCCGATTTGCAGGGGATTGCGGTCAAACTCGACAAGCGCAAGCCTTACGCGCGCCGCGGCATCGGGTCGCGGCTGCTGCGGGCGTTCGAGCGGGCGTGCGCCGAACGGGGCTACCGCCGGATCGGCGTCGGTTCGGCCGACGATCCGCAGGTCGAGGCGTTCTTTCGGTCGAACGGCTACCGCCCGGTCGAGATCGTCGCGAAGGACGCGCGGGGCCGGGAGCTTGCGCGCGTCGGCATTCGGGCCGAAGAAGCGGATTCGGCGCGGGAGCTGAAGGAAGCGATGCGCCGGAAGTTTGGCGCCGCGGAGGTTATCTTCATCTTCGGGAAAAATCTGGATTGAGCAAATCCGCCATCGGGCCTCCGCCGCCGCGCGGAGGCTTTGCCGTTGCATTGGCGCGCACGCCGGGTTATGATGGTGGCATAGCATAACATGAAAGATTGCTCATATGTTATGGAGGACGGCATGGCACAGCATGCGGCTTCGGGAACCGGCGCGACGAAGGTATACCGCGTCGAAGGGTTCACCTGCGTAAATTGCGCGGGCAAATTCGAGGAGAACGTCAAGAGGCTTCCCGGCGTTCTCGACGCAAAAGTCAATTTCGCCGCGGCGAAGCTGACCGTGACGGGAGAGGCGACGATCGCGGAACTCGAGGAGGCCGGCGCGTTCGAGCGGCTGAAGGTGTATCCCGAGGACGCGGAAATCGGGACCGCCGGGGGAGGGAAGCGGAATCTTGCGGCGTTCCTCGGGCGGCACGCGGGGCTGACCGTCGGAGCGGCGCTGCTGGCTGCAGGCTGCGCGATACGTTACGCTCTCGGCGAAAGCCACCCGGCGGCCGTTGCGGCGCTTGCGGCATCAATCCTCGTCGCCGGCCATCGGCTGCTCGGGACCGGACTCAAAAATCTCACACGTCTCGATTTCGATATGCGGACGCTGATGACGGTCGCGATCATCGGCGCCGCGGCAATCGGGGAATGGCTGGAGGGCGCGGTCGTCGTCATCCTGTTCGCGCTCAGCGAGGCGCTGGAACGATACACCATGGAGCGCGCCCGCCGCTCGATCCGCGGCCTGATGGAGCTGACGCCGCGCGAGGCGCTCGTGCTGCGGGGCGGCGGAGAAATGACGGTGAATACCGGCGACATCCTCGTCGGCGACACGCTCATCGTGCGCCCGGGCGCGAAGATCGCGATGGACGGCGTCGTCGAGTCCGGCGCGTCAAGCGTCAATGAGTCCGCGATCACGGGCGAATCCGTGCCGGTGCCGAAGGGTCCCGGCGACGAGGTGTACGCGGGCACGCTGAACGGCGACGGGCTGTTGCGCGTGCGCGTCACGCGGCCGGCGAAGGATTCGGCGATCGCGCGGATCATCCGCCTCGTCGAGGAGGCGCAGGCGAAGCGCGCGCCGGCCCAGGCGTTCGTGGACAGGTTCGCGAAGCATTATACGCCCCTGATCATCGCCGCGGCGGCGCTCATCGCGGTCGTGCCGCCCGCCGTATCAGGCGGGGGATGGCTGGATTGGCTCTATCAGGGGCTGTCCGTGCTCGTCGTCGGCTGTCCGTGCGCGCTCGTCATCTCGACGCCGATCGCGATCGTCTCCGCCATCGGCAGCGCCGCGGGAAAGGGCGTGCTGATCAAAGGCGGCATCCATCTGGAACAGCTCGGATCGGTGAAGGCGATCGCCTTCGACAAGACCGGCACGATCACGCGGGGCGAACCGAAGGTGACCGACATCCGGCTGTTCGGCGAATCGCGGGACCGCGCGAACGTTCTCCGGATCGCCGCCGCGCTCGAGCATCGATCCGGCCATCCGCTGGCGTCGGCCGTCACGCGGGCGGCCAGGGACGAAGGCGTCGATTATTCGGACGTTCCGGTGGACAACTTTGCGTCCGTGACGGGGCGCGGAATCCGGGGCGAGTCGGCGGGCGCGCTGTACCTGATCGGCAGTCCCGAATGGATACAATCCGCAACGAACGCAAGGCCGAACGATGACGTTGAAACGCTCGCAAGCCGATGGCGAGGGGAAGGGAAGACGGTGCTCGCCGTCGCGCGGAACGGCGAGATCATCGCCGCCTTCGGCGTCATCGACGAAGCGAGGCCGGAATGCCGCGATGTGATCGGCCGGCTGCGGGCGCTCGGCATCCGCAGGACCGTGATGCTGACCGGGGATAACCGGCTCACCGCGGCCGCCGTCGCGGAGCAGGCCGGCATCGCGGATGTCCGGGCCGGTCTGATGCCGGAAGACAAGCTGGAGGCGATCCGGCGGCTCGAGGACGAATGCGGTCCGGCGGCGATGGTCGGCGACGGCGTCAACGACGCGCCGGCGCTCGCCGCCGCAACCGTCGGCGTCGCGGTGGGCGGCGCGGGCACCGATGCGGCGCTGGAGACGGCGGACATCGCGCTGATGGGCGGCGATCTCGGCAAGCTGCCGTACGCGATCCGGCTCAGCCGAAAGACGATGACCGTCATCCGGCAGAACATCGCGTTCGCCCTGCTCGTGAAGATCGCCGCGCTGCTGCTCGTCGTGCCCGGCTGGCTCACGCTCTGGATCGCGATCCTGTCCGATATGGGCGCGACGCTGCTTGTCGCCCTGAACGCGATGCGCCTCATGCGCGTCCGGGAATGACCCGGCCGCATGAGGCGCATCCTTCACATATACAGGCTCGCGAGCAGAATGCCGAGCGCCCGCTCGTAGATCTCGCCGAATTGGGACAGGGGAAGCGGATTGACGCCTCTGCCGAGCTCGATCGTAAATCCCGGGCGGCGCCAATCCTGGATGAACCAGTCCTTGTAGCCCGCGTAGCTCTCGATCGTCCGCACCGGCGTGTACCCGCTGCCGCGGGAAAACTCGTTCACGAGCAATTCGGATTCGGGCGGCTCGAGATTTTCGAACCCCCAGTAAATTTCTTCGCCCTGGGTGTGGAACGCGAGCACGCGGTCGAAATCGCCGCCGCGCGTCAGCTCCGCCATCGCGATCGCTTCCGGCTCGGTGAGCGGCTCCGTTCCGGGATAGTCGCGCGGTCCGGGCTCCTTCGGATTCCGCGCGGCCTCCCGATCCCAGAGGGCGGGGAACTGGTCGTTCAGATCGACGCCGCGGATGTTCGCCTTCCAGCCGCTGAAATCGGAACTGCCTTTGTTCCACGCCAGCACGCGGCTCCGCCACGGTTCCTGAACCGCCGGAAGCCCGCGGATGGCGAGATCGACGCCGTCGGGATTGACCATCGGCACCATCGACAGCGTCGCCGCGTCGTAGAACGGCCGCATGTCGAGTCCGCGGATGGGCGTTCCGTTCACAAGCGACATCGCGTAATGGTTCAGGAACCGGACGAGAACCGGGGTCGTGATCCATTCGTTCGCGTGGAACGAGCCGTTCATGTGGACCGTCTTCGCGCCCCGGCCGATCCGAAGCTCCGGAATCGGCTTT
>NICF_comb_assmDRAFT_10001059_pt1 | contig 22193 bp, 16 predicted proteins | sample NewIslPassag4_SG_FD_11279 | JGI IMG/M metagenome (IMG submission 11279) | reverse complement strand
GGCAACGTAACCGTCAGAGTGATCTGCGATTACTGCCGCGAAGCGCTGGAGGCGAATCCGGAGCTGCTGCTGATCGAGAGCCCGCTGCAATAGCGGGGCGCTTACCCCGAATCGAGCCTGACGGGCGGGTTGACCCGCCCTTGACACAGCCTCGGCGAATTGCGCCGAGGCTCTTTTCCTGTTGGACGAACCTGGATTTCGCAGGCGCAACCGGTTCATGAAGAAAGCAGGTGCCGCAAATTGAAAAGACTGATCGAGGCTTTCGCCGCTGATCCCGATGTCCGAAGCGTGATGGAATCCATCAGCGGCGGCATGCGCGAACAGATGATATCCGGCCTGGCGGGCTCGTCCCGGCAGGTTATGCTTGCTGCGATCCGGCGCGGGCTGGACCGCCCGATGCTGATCGTCACGCACAACATGTTCGCCGCCCAGAAGGCGGCGGAGGATCTGCAGGAATGCCTGTCGGAAGAGGAAGTGCTGCTCTACCCGGCGAACGAGCTTGTCGCCGCGGAAGCGGCCATTTCGAGCCCGGAGACGACGGCGCAGCGGTTGGACGTGCTCATCCGGCTGAGCCGGGGATTCCGCGGCGTCGTCGTCGTGCCGTACAGCGGCGTGCGGCGCTTCCAGCCGGCCCGCGCGTACCTTGAGGAGGCGCGCATTCAGCTCACGGTCGGGGAAGCGCTGCCGATGGAGCGGTTCCTGCGCCGCATGGTCGAATTCGGCTACGAGCGGACGGACCGCGTCGAGCGCAAGGGCGAAATGAGCGTGCGCGGCGGCATCGTCGACTTCTACCCGCTGATCGGCGAGTCGGCCATCCGCGTCGAATGGTTCGACGACGAGATCGATTCGATCCGCACGTTCGACCCGTCCGACCAGCGGTCGATCGACAGGCTGCAGTCGTACGTCGTCACGCCCTGCCGCGAGATCGCGGCCGACGAACAGCGCATGAAGAACGCGGCGCAGCACGCGTTCGAACTGCTGGAGGCGCAGCTTGCGAAGATGGCCGACCGGCAGGCGAAGGGGCGGCTGCAGGAGACGATCGGCGCGGAGATCGAGAAGCTCAGGCAGCACGTCTATTTTCCCGAAATCTATAAATATATCTCCCTGCTCTTCCCGGAGCGGGAGACGCTGTACGACTACATGCCGAAGGATACGATCCTCGTGCTCGACGAGCCGACTCGCCTGATCGAGACGTCGAAGCAGCTCGAGCGGGACGAGGCGGAATGGACGACGTCGCTCTTGTCCAGCGGCAAGACGCTGCCGGGCCTGCCCACCGGTCTTGAAGCGGACGCCGCGCTGTTCCGCAAGCCGTTCCAGACGCTCTACCTGCAGCTCTTCCTGCGGCAAGTGCCGCACACGCAGCCGCAGAACATCGTCAACATCGTCACCCGCGCGATGCAGAATTTCCACGGCCAGATGAACGTGCTGAAAGCGGAGACGGAGCGCTGGCGCAAGGCCGGGGCGAAGATCATGATGCTGGCCGGCGGCGCCGAGCGGCTCGCTCGGATGGAAAGGGTGCTGCGCGACTACGGCATCGAGCCGCCGACGCTCATCGAGGGAAATCTGCAGAGCGGGTTCGAGCTGCCTTCCGTGCGGCTCGTCGTCGTCACCGAAGGCGAGATGTTCACGCAGAAGCAGCGGAAGGCGCGGCGGGTCGAACGGAAGATCACGGGCGCCGAGCGGATCAAGAGCTACACCGAGCTGAAGGTCGGCGACTACGTCGTTCACCAGAACCACGGCATCGGCAAATACATCGGCATCGGCACGCTTGAAATCGGCGGCGTGCACAAAGACTATATCCATATCCTGTATGCCGGCGGCGACAGGCTGTCCGTGCCGATCGACCAGATCGACCTGATCCAGAAATACGTCGGCAGTGAAGACAAGGAGCCGAAGATCAACAAGCTGGGCGGCAGCGAATGGAACCGGGTGAAGAACAAGGTCCGCTCGTCCGTCCAGGATATCGCGGAGGATCTGGTGCGGCTGTACGCCGAGCGCCAGGCGACGCCGGGCCACGCGTTCCAGAAGGATACGCCGTACCAGCAGGAATTCGAGGCGCTGTTCCCGTACGAGGAGACGCCCGACCAGCTGCGCGCCATCGAGGAAGTCAAGCGCGACATGGAGTCGCCGCGCCCGATGGACCGGCTGCTCTGCGGCGACGTCGGCTACGGCAAGACCGAAGTCGCGATCCGCGCCGCGTTCAAGGCCGCCATCGAGGGCAAGCAGGTGGCGGTGCTCGTGCCGACGACGATTCTGGCGCAGCAGCACTACGAGACGTTCCGCGAGCGGTTCTCGGGCTACCCGTTCAACGTGCAGGTGCTCAGCCGCTTCCGCTCGCGCAAGGATCAGATGGAGACGATCAAAGGGCTCAGGGCCGGGACCGTCGACATCGTCATCGGCACGCACCGGCTGCTCTCGAAGGACGTCGTCTTCAAGGATCTCGGGCTGCTGATCGTCGACGAGGAGCAGCGATTCGGCGTCACCCACAAGGAAAAACTGAAAAAGCTGAAGACGAACGTCGACGTGCTCACCCTGACCGCGACGCCGATTCCGCGCACCCTGCACATGTCGATGCTCGGCGTCCGCGACCTGTCGCTGATCGAGACGCCGCCAGAGAACCGGTTTCCCGTGCAGACCTACGTCGTCGAGTACAGCCCTTCGCTCGTGCGCGAAGCGATCGAGCGCGAGTTGGCTCGGGGCGGGCAGGTGTACTATCTGTACAACCGCGTGCAGGGCATCTACCAGATGGCTGAGCAGATCCAGGCGCTCGTGCCGGAGGCGCGCGTCGCCGTCGGCCACGGCCAGATGTCCGAGCAGGAGCTCGAGAAGACGATTCTCGACTTTCTCGACGGCGAGTTCGACGTGCTCGTGAGCACGAGCATCATCGAGACGGGCGTCGACATTCCGAACGTGAACACGCTGATCGTCCACGACGCCGACAAGATGGGGCTGTCGCAGCTCTATCAATTGCGCGGGCGCGTCGGCCGCTCGAACCGGATCGCCTACGCCTATTTCACGTACCGGCGCGACAAGGTGCTGAACGAGGCGGCCGAGAAGCGGCTGCAGTCGATCCGCGAGTTCACCGAGCTCGGCTCCGGGTTCAAGATCGCGATGCGGGACCTTGCGATCCGCGGAGCCGGCAACCTGCTCGGCGCGGAACAGCACGGCTTCATCGCCTCCGTCGGGTTCGACATGTACTCGCAGATGCTGGCGGAGGAGATCGCGAAGCGCAAGGCGGCGCTGCTCGGACAGCCGGAGCCGGAGGTCCGGGAAGTGAACACGACGATCGACCTCGCGATGGACGCGTACATTCCGTCCGACTATATCTACGACAGCATGCAGAAAATCGAGATCTACAAGAAAGTCGCGGTCGTCCGCGATCCGGAGGAGACCGAAGACCTGCGCGAGGAGCTGGTCGACCGGTTCGGCGATCCGCCGGCGGCGGTCGAGAATTTGCTCGCGGTCGCCCGGCTGAAGGCGTACGGGCGCCGTTGCGGCATCGAGCAGATCGCGCAGCGCGGCGACGACTTCGTCCTGAAGTTCGCGTCGTCCGAAGCGGAGCGCGTGGGCGCGAAGCAGGTCGACCGGCTGTGCCTCAAGTTCGAGAACCGGTTCTGCCGGCCTTCGGCGCAGCAGGGCGCGCAGCCGACCATACTCATGCGCGGCCAGGGACTGGCGGACGGCGCCAAGTTGGCGATGCTGGAGCAATTTCTGATACAATATGAGGAAGCGCTGAAACCGAAAGGAGAACTACAGGATGTGGCTCAATAAACGCAACGCGGCATTCAGGGGGATTGCCGCGGTTGCTCTGGCATGCCTGCTTGCCGGAGCGCTGTCCGCCTGCGGCGGCAAGGACGACGGAGGCCTGCCCGGCGAAGGCCAGGGCGAACCGGTCGCGTCTTACCAGGGAAAGACCGTGACGGACGTCGAATTCAACAAGTATCTGACGCTGGTCGAGTTGACATCGCCGACGGAAGCGATGTATGTCGAGCTCTTCCCGGACTACAAGGAGCAGGTCCTTGAGCGGTACATCATCTACAAGGAATACGCGGCCAAGGCGACCGGCGACGAGGTGAAGGAAGCCGGGGAGACCGCGGCTACGTTCAAGGAGCAGCTCGATGAGGTGCTCAAGGACGAGACCACGAAGGACACCTACAAGGGGATCCTCGACAAGTCGGGCCTTACGAGCAAGGAAGCCGAACGGATGCTGAAGATGCTCATCTCGGCGGAAATGGCCATCGACAGGAAGTATCAGGAGATCAAGAACGCCGTGTCGGAGGACGAGATCCGGGCGGAGTTCGAGAAGGCGCCTTCCGACTACAACATCGTCACCGTCCGCCATATTCTCGTCTCGACCACCGATTCGTCGACGAGCGAGGAAGTCCGTACGGAGGAAGAAGCGCTCGCCCGTGCGAAGGAAGTGCGGGCGAAGCTGATCGCCGGCGGAAGCTGGGACGAGCTGGCGGCGGAATATTCCGATGATCCGGGCTCGAAGATGAACGGCGGGCTGTATGCCGACGCGGTCGCGGGCGGCTGGGTCGAGGAATTCAAGCAGGCGGCGAACACGCAGCCGGTCGGCGTCATCGGCGAGCCGGTAAAGACGGTCTACGGGTACCACGTCATCCTGGTGGAGAAGCGGGAGGAGGCGGCCTTCGAGACGCTGTCGCAGGAGACGAAGAACGCGCTCCTCGAGACGATCGCCGCTCCGCGGCTGAACGAGCAGATGCAGCGGGAGATCGACGCGCTCGGCATCGAGATCAGCCTGCCGCGGGAAGAGACGGAGGACGCGCCGGCCGAAGAAGGCGACGCGGGCGCGGGCGACTCCGGATCGAACGACGCCGGCGGCGAGACGACGCAATAACGCATGTTGAAGTTGGATGCCATCGGCGGGCTTCCGCCTCAAGCGTTGCGCTTGGGGCGGAAGCCCTTTTTGCGTTTCGACAGCATGCAGCGCTTTCATCCGCCCCGTCTGGACGAAATGTTCAATGCGTCACGGCAAACGTCTTTACGATTCGTCTACTGTATTTCCGCCTATCAGGCAGTAACATGTCATTAAAAATAACATTTACTTCACGTAATATTCCGAAAAATCCAAAGTTTCGATGTCAATGTGTCATTAAATCTGACATATATATAACAAAAGCCTGCGCGGATAGGCTGGAACCGCCGCCCGCCGGCGACTGCGCAAGGGCGCGAGGCCCATGCGCCCGCGCATATCGTGCCTGTCCCCATATCGGCATTCTCGCAATGACACGAAGGGAAAGGAAGTGCAGCGAAGATGGAATCGACGGCAACCCTCACTCCCGAAATTCAGCTTGAGCATGTGACCATGCAATACGAATCCGGCGGCTCCAAGGTAACGGCGCTGCAGGACGTCAGCCTGACGATCGCCAAGGGCGAGTTCGTTTCCCTGCTTGGTCCGTCCGGCTGCGGCAAGACGACGCTGCTCCGCATCATGGCGGACCTGATCGAACCGACGGGCGGCGAACTCAAGGTGGCGGGCAAGACGGCGCGGGAGGCGCGGCTGGCCCAGAAGTACGGCATCGTGTTCCAGAACCCGGTCCTGTACGACTGGCGCCGCGTGAAGTCGAACATCACGCTGCCGCTGGAGCTTCGGGGCGTGCCGCGGGCCGAGCGGAACAAGCGGGCGATGGAGCTGCTCGAGCTGGTCGGTCTGGCAAAGTTCGCCAACCATTATCCGTGGCAGCTCAGCGGCGGCATGCAGCAACGGGTGGCGATCGCCCGGGCGCTGGCCATGGAGCCGGAAATTCTGCTGATGGATGAGCCGTTCTCCGCATTGGACGAATTCACGCGGGAGCGGCTCAACGAAGAGCTGCTGGCGATCTGGAGCAAGGTGCAGAACACGGTGGTGTTCGTGACGCACAGCATTCCCGAAGCCGTCTTCCTGTCGGACCGGGTGTTCGTGTTGTCGCCCCACCCCGGCCGGCTGTCTGCCGTGGTCGACATTCCGCTGCCCCGTCCGCGCACGAAGGAAATGCGCAACAGCGACGAGTTCTTCCGTCTGATCGCGCGCATTCGCGACAGCTTCGAGGAAGGGGTGTGAGCGATGAAGGCGCAGGGTCGAGTCGTGCCGGTCCTGGCCTGGGGAGCGGCGATTCTCGTCGTGTGGGAGGCGGTCTCCTGGTATTTGCTCGAAGTGGCGGAAGTCCAGATGGCGCAGTCCAAGCTCCCGTATGTCCACAAGGTGCTCGCGACCTTCGGGACATACGGCGGCACGCTGGCCGCCGAGGGCTGGATCACCTTCACGAACGCCGCGTGGGGGTTCCTGACGGGCGGGGCCGCCGGAGCGCTCCTCGCCGTGCTGATGAGCGCTTCGCGGTGGATGGAGCGGCTCGCCTTCCCGTACGCGGTGGCTTCGCAGATGGTGCCGATCCTGGGGCTTGCGCCCATCGTGTTCGGCATCGTGCGGAACGAGGATCTGGCGCGGGTGCTGATCGCGGCGTACATCACGTTCTTCCCGGTGGCGCTGAACATGCTGCGAGGGCTTCGCAGCGTCTCCCCCGCCTCCCTCGAGCTGATGCGCGCCTGCGCGGCGAGTCCCTGGAACGTCTATTGGAAGCTGCGGTTTCCGGCGTCGCTGCCCGGCCTGTTCAGCGGCCTGAAGATCGCCGCGCCCCTTGCGGTGACCGGCGCCATCCTGGTCGAGCTGATGGGCGCCAGCCGCGGCATCGGCGTCATCATGCTCCGCAATCTCTATTACGGTCCGTCCCATGTCTACATGTTCTGGTCCACCGTCATTGTCGGCGCGCTGCTCGGCATCGCCAGCTATGCGATCGTGAGCGGCATCGAGCGGATCGCGGCGCCGTGGCAGCCGGAATTCAGGGCCAAAGGAGGTGACAGTTGAATGGACGGAGGGCTCGCGACTCCGGTCAAGGCCGCGGAAGCGGCGCAGGAGCAGCCGGCGGCGGCAGCGGCGAAGCCGCCGGGAAGCAGGGTGCGGTTTTCCGACTCGGCAGCCGGGCGCATCGGGCTGCCGATCGCGGCGGGCGCGCTGTTCATCGCGCTCTGGGAGCTGCAGGCGTTCCACAGGCTGCTGAATCTGAGGGTGTACCAGCTCCCGCTGCCTTCCGCCATCGCCCGGACGATCCGGGACAATTTCGACATCCTGCTCTCCTACGCCGGATATACGCTGGCGGAAGCGGTCCTCGGCATGCTGATCGGCTCCGCCCTGGGATTCCTTGTGGCGCTGGCGGCGACGGCCTGGCCCAGGCGGGGATCCGGCAGTCTGTTCATCGTCGCCTCGCTGAACGCCGTGCCGATCGTCGCGTTGGCGCCGATCATGAACCTCTGGTTCGGCAGCGGCATCGGCTCCCGCATCGCGGTCGTCGCGGTTACGACGATGGCGGCGATGGCGATCAACGCCCACAAGGGCATGAACATGGTCGATCCGCTGGCGCTCGATCTGATGCGCTCCTACGCGGCCCGGAAGCGGCAGGTGTTCCGGTACGTCCGGGTGGCGGGAAGCCTGCCCTACGTGTTCACCGCGCTGAAGATCAACACGACGGCGAGCATGATCGGCGCGATCGTCGGCGAATTTTTCGTCTCGTCCCGCGGGCTGGGCTACCTCCTGTCCAACTCGATCAAGGTGGCCAAAATGCCCCTGGGCTGGTCTTGCATCGTCATGGCCGCCGTCGCCGGCATTCTTTTCTACCTGATCGTCGAGCGGCTGGAGAAGGTGTTCATCCGCTGGCATCCTTCGCAGCGAACATAGCGAGACCAAAAACAGACAGAACAAACCTGACGCATTCGGGGGGAGAAACCATGTTGTCTGTGAGCAATGCCGGAAAGTTGCTGAAGCTGACGGTCCTGGTCTGCGTTCTGACCTTGCTTGCCGCTTGCGGCCGGTCGTCCGGATCTTCGGGCGGATCGTCTGCCGATCTCGTCAAAGTCAAGATCCAGCTCTGCTGGGTGCCGCAGGCCGAGTTCGCCGGTTTCTACGTCGCCAAGGCGAAGGGGTACTACGAAGAAGAGGGGCTTGACGTGGAGATCGTCCCGGGCGGCCCGGACATCGTGCCGGAGCAGCAGGTGGCCAACGGCTCGGCGCAGTTCGGCGTCAATCTGGTCGGAAGCCTGCTGTCCCACATCGAGCAGGGCGTTCCGCTCATCCAGATCGGCCAGGTGTTCCAGGATACGAGCATGGTGCTGATCTCGAAGAAGTCCTCCGGCATCGACAGTCCGGAGAAGTTCTCCGGCAAGCGGGTCGGCAACTGGATGGGCGGCAACGAGTACGAAGTGCTCGCGCTGTTCGCCAAGTACGGCCTGGACCCGATGAAGGATCTCGAGTTCGTCAAGCAGGCGTTCACGATGGACCAGTTTCTGAACGACGAGATCGACGTGGCCACGGCCATGATCTACAACGAGTACCACGTCGTGCTGAACAGCGGCTACAAGCCGGAGGATCTGAACGTGTTCAACCTCGACGAGCTCGGCGTCGGCATGCTCCATGACAATCTGTTCGTGCACCGCGACTGGCTAGAGGAGAACGGGGAGACCGCGGTCAAGTTCGTCCGCGCGAGCCTCAAGGGGTGGAAGGACGCGATCACCAATCAGGAGGAAGCCGTCGACATCGTGATGGACGCCGTGGAGGAAGGGAGCACCACCCGCGAGCATCAGACGACGATGATGCAGGAGGTGGCGAAGCTGGTCAAGCCGGAAGGGTTCCCCGAAGACCAGATCCTGTTCACGCGGGACGACCGTTTCCGTCTGACGGCGGACATCGCGCTGCAATTCGGCGTCATCACCAAGCCGGCGGACATCGAGGCCGCGTACACGAACGAATTTGTGGAGAAAGCGCTGGAGGGGATGTAACCGATGGATCTTCTGGTCACGCGGGCAAGGCTCACGGATCGGGACGGACTGTTCCGCGTCGCCGCGGAGAACGGGATCATCACGGCCATCCGGCCCGAAGGGGAAGAGGCTTCGCCTCTTTCCCCCGACCGATTCCGGACCGTGATCGACGCGGAAGAACGGCTGCTGCTCCCGCCGTATGTGGAGTCCCATATTCATCTGGAATCCGTGCTGACCGCCGGCGATCCGAGGTGGAACGAGAGCGGCACGCTGTTCGAGGGGATCCGGATCTGGGCGGAGCGCCAGCGCTATCTGACGAAGGCGGATGTGAAGGAGCGCGCGCTCTCCGTCCTGAGAAGCCTGGCCGCCCAGGGCGTGCTTCACGTCCGGACGCACGCGGACGTCTCCGATCCGAAGCTGACGGCGCTCGACGCGCTGCTGGAACTTCGGGACGAGGCGAGCGCCTGGGTGAACGTCCAGGTGGTCGCTTTTCCCCAGCAGGGCATTCTGTCCTTCCCGAACGGCGAAGGGTTGCTGGAGGAGGCGATGAAGCGGGGAGCGGACGCCGTCGGCGCGATCCCCCATTACGAGTGGACCCGGGAAGACGGCATCGAATCGCTTCATATCGCGGTTCGCCTGGCGGAGAAGTACGACAAGCTGGTCGACGTCCACTGCGACGAGATCGACGACGGCCAGTCCCGGTTCGTCGAGACGCTGGCCGCCCTGGCGCTGCGGACGGGGCTGCGGGACCGCGTAACCGCCAGCCATACGACGGCGATGCATTCCTACGACAACGCCTACGCCGCGAAGCTGATGCGCCTGCTGCAGGCGTCGGGCATCAACATCGTGGCCAATCCGCTGGTGAACGTCCATCTGCAGGGCCGCTTCGACGCCTATCCGAAGCGGCGCGGCATGACCCGGATCAAGGAGCTGCTGGAAGCGGGCGTGAACGTCAGCCTGGGCACCGACTGCATCTCCGATCCGTGGTATCCGTTCGGCACCGGCAACATGCTGCATGTCGCCAACATGGCGCTGCATGTCGGTCACATGACCGCACGGGGCGAAATCCCGCACGGCTTGCGGATGGTGACGGAGAACGGCGCCAGGACGCTCGCGCTCGGCGACGGATACGGCATCGCGGAGGGGCGGCCGGCCAGCTTCATCATCGCGGACGGCGCCGATCCCTGGGATCTGATGCGGCGGATGCCCGTCACCCGGCATGTCGTATGGAAGGGCCGGCCGATCGCCCAGACACATCCGGCCAGGACGGAGCTTTACATAGAGAGCGCCGCCGGGCTGATGACATAACACGGGACATCATGGTGCGGGATGTGTGCCAAATTCATGGAGAAGAGGGGAAGAACCATGCTGCTGATGAGAAAGAAGCTGCTCTGGTTGTTGGTGCTGATGCTTGCAGCCATGACGGCCGCCGCCGGATGCGGTTCGGGGAAGTCGAACCATGCGGGTTCCTCGTCATCGTCCCAGGCGTCGTCCGGTTCGTCCGGGTCTTCCGCCGGGTCGTCGTCGGGCGGATCCGGCGGATCGTCCGAACCCGCGGCGGAACCGGTCAAGATCAAGCTGCAGCTCAAATGGGTGCCCCAGGCCCAGTTCGCCGGCTATTTCGTCGCCAAGGAGAAGGGGTATTACGCGGAAGAGGGGCTGGACGTGGACATTCTGTCGGGCGGTCCGGACATCGTGCCGGAACAGCAGGTCGCCATCGGCGCGGCGCAGATCGGCATCGACTGGGTCGCGAGCCTGCTCGCCCACCAGGAGCAGGGGCTGCCGCTGATCGAGATCGCCCAGATCTATCAGAACAGCGGATTGGTGCTCGTCTCGAAGAAGGAATCGGGCATCACGACCGGCGCGGACCTGAAGGGCAAGAAGGTCGGCAACTGGATGGGCGGCAACGAATTCGAGGTGCTGGCGCTGTTCGACAAGTACGGGCTGGATCCGCAGCGGGATCTGGAATTCATCAAGCAGGGGTTCACGATGGACCAGTTCCTGTCGGGCGAGCTGGACGCCGCTTCGGCGATGACCTACAACGAGTACCTGGTGGTGCTGGATTCGGGCGTTCCCGCCGAGGAGCTCTCGATCATCGACATGAACGCGGAAGGCGTGGCCATGCTCGAGGACAATCTGTTCGCGAACGTGGAATGGCTTGAAGAGAACAAGGAAACGGCCGCCAAATTCGTGCGGGCGTCGATCAAGGGCTGGAAGGATGCGATCGCCAATCCCGAGGAAGCCGTCGACATCGTCATGAAGGCCGTGGAAGAGGGAAGCACCACGCGGGAGCACCAGGTGAACATGATGAAGGAAGTGGCGAAGCTCGTCATACCGGAAGGCTTCGACGCCGGGCGGATCGGCGAAATCGACGACGCCAAGTTCAAGCAGACGGCCGACATCGCCCTGCAGTTCGGCGTCATCTCGCAGCCCGTCGATCCGGCCAAGGCGTATACGAAGGAAATCCTCGAAATGGCGAAATAACATAGCGGCGAAACGACGGGGCTGCGAATGCCCGGCGGAGGCTGACGTCGGCGGCAACTGATTTGGGAGGGTTGACGGATGGGCGAAACCGGAACGGTCATGCCGCGAGCGGCCAAGGAGCGGCTGCTGGAAATGGATCGCAAACATTTGTGGCACCATATTTCCCCGCACAACGACGATCCGATGATCTTCGTCTCGGGGGAAGGGTGCTGGCTGACGGACATTGACGGGAACCGCTATTTCGACGCGATGTCGGGGCTCTGGTGCGTCAACATCGGCCACGGGCGCAAAGAAGTGGCGGAAGCGGCCGCGAAGCAGATGGAGGAACTGGCTTACGTCCCGCTGACCCAGAGCCATGTTCCGGCCATCGAGCTCGCCGCGAAGATCAGCGAGTGGCTGGAAGGCGATTACCGCGTCTTCTTCTCCAACTCCGGATCGGACGCCAACGAAGTGGCGTTCAAGGTGGCCAGGCAATACTTCGTCCAGAACGGCGAGCCGGGACGGTACAAATTCATCGCCCGGCACCGGGCCTACCACGGCAACTCCATGGGGGCGCTGGCAGCGACGGGCCAGGCGCAGCGGAAGCTGAAATACGAGCCCCTCGGCGCCGGCTTCCTGCATGTCCCCCCGCCCTACTGCTACCGTTGTCCCTTCGGGCAGGCCGCGGGGAGCTGCCGGATGGAATGCGCCGAAATCTACGATCAGGTCATCCAATGGGAAGGGCCCGAGACGGTGGCCGGCGTCATCCTGGAGCCCGTCATCACGGGCGGAGGCATGATCGTGCCGCCGCCCGATTACCTGAAGCGGGTGAAGGAGATCTGCGAGAAGCACGGCGTGCTGCTGATCGTGGACGAGGTGATCTGCGGGTTCGGTCGTTCCGGGCGCAAGTTCGGGCATCAGAACTTCGGCGTGAAACCCGACATCGTCACGATGGCCAAAGGGCTGACGAGCGCCTACAGCCCGCTGTCGGCCACCGCGTTCCGCGCCGACATCTACGAGACGTTCCGGGGACAGGGCGGCAAGGAGCATTTCCGGCATGTGAACACGTTCGGCGGCAATCCCGTCTCCTGCGCCGTCGCCGGCGTCAACCTCGAGATCATGGAGCGCGAGCGGCTGATCGAAGCCGCGGATGAGCTCGGCCGGCATCTGAAGGCGCGGCTTCGCGGGCTCGCCCACCACCCGAATGTGGGCGACATCCGCACCTTCGGCTTCGCCGCCGGGATCGAGCTGGTCGAGGACAAGGAGACGAAGCGTCCGGCGCCGCCCGCGATGGTCGCGAAGGTCATTGAAGCCTGCAAGCAGCGCGGACTGCTCATCGGCAAGAACGGGGACACCGTCCCCGGCTGCGCCAACGTCCTGACGCTGGCGCCGCCGTTCGTCGCGACGAAGGAGGAGATCGACTGGGCCGCGGGCGTCCTCGAAATCGCGCTGGGCGCGCTTCCGCTTGACGGCGGGAAGCCCCCGGTGGCAAAGTCCGAATAGGCGGCCGTTCAGCCCGCGCCGGATCAAGCCGCCGGCCGCGCGAGGGCGGATTGAAGCGAAATCCGGCTTTCCCCGGCCGGCTGTCCGGGCCGGTAATGGCCGCACAGCGAAGGGAGGAGCGCAGATTCATGGAGCTGACGATCAACAAGGCCCGCCTGCAGGACAGACTGGAGCGCCTGGCGCAAATCGGCAAACTGGGCGAGACCGGCGTATGCCGGCTCGCGCTGTCGAAGGAGGACCGGCAGGCGGTCCTGCTCGTCAAATCGTGGTTCGAGGAAGCGGGCCTTGCGGCCCGGATCGACAACTTCGGCAACCTGATCGGCCGCATGGAAGGCAGGAATCCGGACGCGCCCGTATTGATGCTGGGCTCGCATATCGACTCCCAGCCCTACGGCGGCCGGTTCGACGGCACCGTCGGCGTGCTGGGCGCGCTGGAGGCGGCGCAGACGATGCGGGAGCGGGGGCTCAGGCCGGAAATGCCGATCGAGGTCGTCGCCTTCTGCGACGAGGAGGGCTGCCGCTTCAACAAAGGGCTGTTCGGCGTCCGGGGCATCCTCGGCCGGCTGGAAGAAGGCGAACTCGAGCGGACGGACAAGAACGGCGTCACCCGCCGGCAGGCGCTGATCGAATTCGGCTGCGATCCGGAGCGGTTCGAAGATTCGGTCTACAAGCCGGGTTCGATCGGCGCGTATCTGGAGCTGCACATCGAACAGGGGCCCGTGCTGGAGGCGCTGGGCCAGCCGGTCGGCATCGTCACGGGCATCGCCGGCCCGCTGTGGCTTACGGTGACGCTGACCGGCGCCGCCGGACACGCGGGTTCCGTGCCGATGCGGATGCGGAAGGACGCCCTCGTCGGCGCGGCCCGGATCATCCTCGCGCTGCGGGAGATCGCGTCCCGGAATCCGGACGCCCCGACCGTGGGCACGGTCGGATCCCTGAAGGTGTTCCCGGATTCGCGCAACATCATCCCCGAGAAGGTCGAGTTCACCGTCGATCTGCGCGATATCGACCAGGAGCGGCGCGATCGGCTGGAGTCCGAGCTGATGGAGACGATCCGTCGGACCGCGGAGGAATACGGCCTTGAGGTTCAGGTGCGCGAGGACACGAACAGCCCGCCGCGCTATTGCGCGGAATGGATCAAGGACGCGATGCGGAGATGCGCGCGGGAGATCGGTCTTGAACCGCCCGAGCTGATGAGCGGACCGTTCCATGACGCGCTCGAGATGTCCTACGCCTGCGATTACGGCATGATTTTCGTCCGGTGCCGGGAAGGCATCAGCCACAATCCGAAGGAGTTCGCCGCGATCGACGACATCGCCCTGGGCGCGGAACTGCTGTACAGGACGGCGGTCGACATGGCCCGGGCCGGCGAATAGCCGGTTCCGGCCGCGAGCGAACCGGGAACATGAAGGAGGTGCGAGAAGTGGACACGGTCACGATCGGCTTGATCCAGGCGTCCCATGACGTCAGCGGCGAAGAGCCGGTGGAAGTTCACAAGAAAGCGGCGATCGAGAAGCATATCCGGCTTCTCAGGGAAGCGAAGGAGCGGGGCGCGCAGATCGTCTCGTTCCAGGAGCTGTTCTTCGGGCCTTACTTCTGCGCGGAGCAGACGCCGAAATGGTACGAGGCCGCGGAGGAGGTGCCGAACGGGCCGACCGTCCGGCTGTTTCAGGATCTCGTGAAGGAGCTGGGCGTCGTGCTGGTGCTGCCGATCTATGAGCGCGAAGGGATCGCAACCTATTATAATACGGCGGTCGTGATCGACGCGGACGGCACGATTCTCGGCAAATACCGCAAGCATCACATTCCCCATGTGGGGGCGGGAAGCGGCGGCTGCGGCTTCTGGGAGAAATATTATTTCAAGCCGGGCAACCTCGGCTATCCCGTCTTCGACACCGCCTTCGCGAAGGTCGGCGTCTACATCTGCTATGACCGGCATTTTCCCGAGGGCGCGCGGCTGCTCGGATTGGGCGGCGCGGAAATCGTCATCAACCCTTCCGCCACGACGGCCGGCGTCTCCGAATATCTGTGGAAGCTCGAACAGCCCGCCCACGCCGTCGCCAACGGCTATTACGTGGGCGCGATCAACCGGGTGGGACGGGAAGCGCCGTGGAACATGGGCGAATTCTACGGGCAGTCCTATCTGGTCGACCCGCGCGGCAATTTCGTCGCCATGGGCAGCCGCGACAAGGACGAAGTGGTGATCGGCGAGATGAGCCGGAAGCTCATCCGCGAAGTGCGCGAAGCCTGGCAGTTCTACCGCGACCGGCGCCCCGAGACGTATCAGGGCTTGATCGCGATCTGAACGGCATCGACAACCGAGGAACAGGAGGGCTGGGCATGAACGAGCAACCGCTAATGGGCTTCGCCGAGATCCATCCCGGCTTGAAGCCGAAGGAAGCGCTGGAGGAGTCGAACCGCTGCCTCTACTGCTATGACGCGCCCTGCGTCAAGGCATGTCCGACCGGCATCGACATTCCCGGATTCATCCGCAGAATCGCCACCGGGAATCTCGCGGGCGCGGCCCGGGTGATCATGGAGGCCAATCCGGTCGGGGCGACCTGCGCCCGCGTCTGCCCGACGGAGGAGCTGTGCGAGGGCGCCTGCGTTCTGAACAAGGCGTCCCGGCCGATCGCCATCGGACTGCTGCAGCGGTACGCGACGGACGCGGCCGCAAAGCGCGGCGGACTCGTGGTGAAACCGGGGCCCGCGAACGGCCGGAGGGTGGCGGTCATCGGCAGCGGGCCCGCGGGGCTGTCCGCCGCCCGGGAGCTGGCCCGGCTCGGCTACGCCGTCACCGTGTTCGAAGCGAAGGAGAAGGCCGGAGGCCTCTCCGCGTACGGCATCGTCTCGTTCCGGCTGCCGCAGGAGGTGCCGGAATGGGAGGTCGGGCAGATCCGCGACATGGGCGTGGAGATCCGCACCGGCGTCCGGGTCGGAACGGACATTCCCGCCGACCGGCTGGTCCGGGACTACGACGCCGTCGTGCTGGCCGCCGGCATGGGGAAGGTGCCGATGCTCGGCATCGAGGGCGAAGAGCTGGAAGGCGTCCATGACGCGATCGAGCTCATCGAGGCGATCAAGACCGGCTCGGCGCCGGCGGGCTTCAAGGGCGCGCGGGTCGCGGTCATCGGCGCGGGCAACACGGCGATCGACGCCGCAACCTGCTCGACCCGGCTGGGCGCGGCGAACGTCAAGATCGTCTACCGCCGGACGGAGAACGAGATGACCGCTTACGCCTTCGAATACCGGTTCGCGAAGGAGGAAGGCGTCGAGTTCCGCTGGCTGACCGCCCCGAAGCGGATCATCGGCGATGCGAGCGGCAGGGTCACCCATCTCGAATGCGTCCGCATGCGGCTTGCGGAGGCCGGCAAGGACGGACGGCCGGTCCCCGTGCCGATCGAAGGTTCCGAATTCCGCATGCAGGTGGACATCGTCATCAAGGCGATCGGCCAGACGCGCCATCTGCCGCTCATCGAAGCGCTGGGCATCGCCCACGAGCGGGGCGTGGTCACCGTCGATCCGGAGACGTTCCGCACATCCCATCCGAAGATCTATGCCGCCGGGGACATCGTCTTCGGCCAGGGGCAGGGCGAGGCGACGGTCGTCAGCGCGGCGGAACAGGGCAAGCGGGCCGCATACGCCATCCACCGCGCGCTTCAGCAGGCGGCCGCGGAATCGGCGTGACAAGGGAGGTGAAGGACGAATGGCAGATCTCAGCATCAATTTCGCGGGCATCAGGTCGCCCAATCCGTTCTGGCTCGCCTCGGCGCCGCCGACCAACACGGGCTACCAGGTGCAGCGGGCGTTCGAAGCCGGGTGGGGCGGCGCGGTGTGGAAGACGCTGGGCAACCCGGTCATCAACACCACCTCCCGCTTCGCCGGCCTGACCTTCGCCGGCCAGCGCGTCGCCGGATTCAACAACATCGAGCTGATCTCGGACCGTCCGGTGGATGTGAACCTCAAGGAGATTTACGAGACGAAGAAACGTTTCCCCGACCGCGCGCTGATCGTCTCGCTCATGGTGGAGCCGAAGCGGGAGGCGTGGCACGAGATCGTGAAGCGGGTGGAGGCGGTCGGCGTCGACGGGCTGGAATTGAACTTCGGCTGCCCCCACGGCATGGCGGAGCGCGGCATGGGTTCGGCGTCCGGGCAGGTGCCTTCGCTCGTGGAGAAGCAGACGTACTGGGTGAAGGAGGTCGCCGAGACGCCCGTCATCGTCAAGCTGACCCCGAACATCACGGACATCACCGCGATCGCGGCCGCCGCCGCCCGGGGAGGCGCGGACGCCATCTCGCTGATCAACACGATCAACAGCCTGATGGGCGTCGACCTCGACACCTGGAACACGATCCCCCATGTGGCGGGCAAGGGCACCCACGGCGGTTACTGCGGCCCCGCGGTCAAGCCGATCGCCCTGAACATGGTGGCGGAATGCGCGCGCCATCCCGAAGTGAACATCCCGATTTCGGGGATCGGGGGCATCTCCAACTGGCGGGACGCCGCCGAGTTCATCCTGATGGGGGCGACCAGCGTCCAGGTGTGCACCGCGGTCATGCATCACGGGTTCCGCATCGTGGAGGATATGATCGACGGCCTTTCAAGCTATCTGGATGAAAAGGGCATCGCGAGCGTCATGGATCTGGTCGGCCGAACGGTGGAGCGGTACAGCAACTGGGGCGATCTGGACCTGAACTACAAGATTGTCGCGCGCATCAACCGGGAGGTCTGCATCAACTGCAACAAATGCCACATCGCCTGCGAGGACGCTTCCCATCAATGCATCGAGATGCTGACGGACGAGGCGGGCCTGCCGTACCTGAAGGTGCGGGAAGAAGACTGCGTGGGCTGCAATCTCTGTTCCATCGTCTGCCCGGTGGAGGGGGCCATCACGATGGCGGAGGTGCCTTCCGACGCTCCGCCCATGACATGGAACCAGCGCAAGCGGACGCTGGACCGGCTGTCGCCGGCGGCGCCGGCCAGCTGCGAAACGGCTGACAAGGAGGCGGTATAGCCGTGAAGAAGCTGATCAAGGGCGGCACGATCGCAACGGCCGCCGACGTGTACAAGGGCGACATTCTGATCGAAGGGGAGCGCATCGCGGCGATCGGGGAGCATCTGTCCGCTCCCGACGCCGAGGTCATTGACGCGGAAGGGCTGTACGTGCTTCCCGGCGGGATCGATCCCCATACGCATCTCGATATGCCGTTCGGGGGCACGGTGACGAAGGACGATTTCGCGAGCGGGACGATGGCGGCGGCCTTCGGCGGCACGACGACGATCATCGACTTCTGCCTGACGAAGAAGGGCAGGCCGCTCCGGGAGGGCGTCGCGGAATGGCACGCCAAGGCCCGGGACAAGGCCGTCATCGACTACGGGTTCCATCTGATGATTCCGGAGATCAATGAGGACGTGCTGGCGGAGCTCCCCGTGATCATGGACGAAGAGGGGATCACGTCGTTCAAGATTTTCATGGCGTACAAGAACGTCTTCCAGGTGGACGACGGCACCCTGTACCAGACGCTCGCCGCCGCCCGGAAGCTCGGCGCGCTCGTCATGGTCCACGCCGAGAACGGGGATGTGATCGACGAGCTGGTCAGGCAGGCGCTGGCGGCGGGGAACACGGACCCGATCTACCACGCCCGCACCCGCCCGCCGGAGCTGGAAGGAGAGGCGACGGGACGCGCCGCCGCGCTGACGGCGCTGGCCGATTCCCAGCTCTACGTCGTCCACGTCACCTGCGCCGAGGCCGTGGCCCGCATCGCCGAAGCGCGCGGCAAGGGCCTCCGGGTGTTCGGAGAGACGTGCCCGCAATATCTGGTGCTCGATGAGTCGTATCTGGAGAAGCCGGATTTCGAAGGGGCGAAATATGTCTGGTCGCCGCCGCTGCGCACGAAGGACCACCAGGAGGCGCTCTGGAACGCGCTGAAGAGCGGGCAGCTCCAGGCGGTCGGCTCGGATATGTGCTCGTTCGATTTCAAGGGACAGAAGGAGCTCGGGCGGGGCGATTTCTCGAAGATCCCGAACGGCGGCCCGACCATCGAGGACCGGTTCTCGATTCTCTATTCGGAAGGCGTGGCCAAAGGGCGCATCACTCTGAACCGGTTCGTCGATCTCGTCTCGACGCAGGCCGCGAAGCTGTTCGGCCTGTTCCCGAGGAAGGGGACGATCGCCCCGGGCAGCGACGCCGACCTCGTGCTGTTCGATCCGAACGTCAGGCGGACGATCAGCGCGGCAAACCACCATATGGCCGTCGACTACAACGCCTTCGAAGGCATGGAGGTGCTGGGCGAACCCGTGTCGGTGCTGTCGCGCGGCCGGTTCGTCGTGAAAGACCGGCAGTTTGTCGGGCAGTACGGCGCCGGTCAATATTTGCGCCGCGGCCGTTTCGGCGGTTCGCCCGCGGCGGGCGCAGGCGCGGGACTGACCGCCGTAAGCTGAGATCATCGGACCGAAAGGGAGGAGCCGTCATGTCGGAATGGCATGAATATATGAAGGAGAAGCAATTGATCGACGAGCTTCTGGCGGGCGGATACGAAGCGGCGGAATTTGCCGAGACGCTGGACGGGGATCGGGTGCGGTTCGTGAAAGCGGGAAGCGGCGAGAAGACGGAAGTTTTGCTCCGCAACGCGGACGCCCGCAAATATCTGGGCTCCGTTCTGTTCGGCCGGCTCGGGGACGTCAGTTGATCGGTCCGTACCGGTATTCGTAGGCGAACAGCGCAAGCTCGATCATCAGCCGCTTCTCCGGCGCCATGAAGTCTTCCCCGATCAGCTCCGCGATCTTGTCCAGCCGGTTGTACAGCGTCTGGCGGACGATGTAGAGCGCGTTGGCGGTTTCCTGTTTGGCGCCGGAGTATTGGAGATAGACCTTCAGCGTCTTGAGCAATTGCCGGCTTCCTTCGCCGTCGGAGAGGATCGGGCCGAGATAGTCCCGCACCAGGGCGTTGAGCTGCCCGGTCTTCTCCAGCATGGGGAGCAGCCGGTAGACGTGCAGTTCGGTGTAGAACGGGCGGGGCAGGGGACCCGCGGTTTTCTGGATGTCGATGCACGCGCAGGCGCCTTCGTAGCTTTCCGGCAGACGCAGGATGCCCCGCACGGCCGGTCCGACGCCCGCAAGCCCGGCGAAGACGGCGGGTCCGCCCGGCTTGTCGAGCTTCCGGAGCTTCTCGATCGCCTTGGCGAGCGCCTCCGTCCAGTCGCCGCGGTCCTTCAGGCCGGCCAGGACGAAGATCAGGTGCCTTGCGCCCGGCACCGGAATCGCCGTAAATCCGGCGCCCGTGAACACGGAGCGGGCGAAGATGATCCGCTGGAGCAGCGCGTTCTCCGATTCGGGGGACCGGAACGTGTTCCGGTCAAGCTCGAATACGCAGGCCGCGATCCGGCCGTCCCGGACTTCCGGTTCCATCGCCGCGGCATACTCGTCGATCTCGGCGTCCTTCAGGCCGCCGCTCAGCCACTCCTCGATCCAGCCGTTCTCCTTGTGCTTCCGCCGCTCCTCCACATACATCGTCCGCATCATTTCCTGGGCGACGGCGGTGGCGCAGCGGTCGAGGGCGAGCAGGTCGAATTCGGACAGTTCCTCCTCGCCGTCAATCCACAACTCGGCCGCGGCCTGGTTCATGACGACGACGGGCCTGAAGGCCGAACGCTTGCCGTTGCGCACGTTCTTCTCCTTCTGCCGCCGCCATTCCTCCAGTTTTCGGGTCTGGACGGGTTTCGGCAGGGGCGGAATAAAGACGGCGGGTCCGCCGCCGGGCAGGAACGCGACGAGTTTTCCCGTTTTCTCCTGGAGGAGCTTCAGCAAGGGCGTGTAACCCTTGCCGCTGAGCAGCAGATGGTTGAACCGGTTGGTGAGCTGGTCGAGGCTGGCGATCATCTGGTGATGCCGGTTGATGAAGAAGGTGTGGAGATCGCGGGTGATGTCGATGTACCGCACTTCCTCGTGGAAGAAAATGAGCGGAAAGTCGGCTTCGAGCGCCAGCTTCTTCATTCGTTCGGACGGCTGTTTCGCGTAGGTTCCCAGCTCCACGCACAGACCGGCCGCGTTGAGGTCGATGAGCTGGCGCAGGAAGGCGAGGCTGACCTCCTCCTCGTCCTTCCATCCGATCCCCGTGGTGAGAATGAGCTCATGGCCGTCCAGCAGATGCCGGACATTGGTGATCTCGATGATGTGGACCCATCTGACGTTGCGCTCCAGCGCTTTCGGGGTCGCGATCACCTCCGCCCGCCGGAAATAGGGACGGTTCAGCAGTTCTCCAACCCGAACCGGCGCGTTCATGCCATCTTCCCTCCCCGCAATGGTGAACTGAAGCGAGTGCGATTTTTTTGGGTTAATTCTCTTGCCGCGCTGGTTTTCCTTCCAGCGTTCAAGCGATGCGCGCCATTTGTAGATTTATATGACAAAAAAGGGATGATTTTTTATTCACCGTACCAATTCAAACAAGCCGAAGGCTGCTTGCGGCTTATGCGCGAAGGGGTGAACCGACCATGATCATAGGCGTGCCCAGGGAACGCAAAAGGCATGAATATCGCGCGGGCATGACGCCGGCCGCGGTTCAGTCCTACGTGAAGGAAGGGCATACGGTCAGGGTGGAGACGGGCTGCGGCGCGGCCATCGGATACGCCGACGAGGACTACCGGGCGGCCGGGGCGGTGATCGTGCCGTCGGCCGAGGACGTCTGGGCGGCGGACATGGTGGTGAAGGTGAAGGAGCCGGTGCCGGAGGAATACCGGTATTTCCGCGAAGGCCTCATCGTGTTCGCCTATCTGCACCTGGCCGCCGATCCCGCGCTGACGAAGACGATGGTGGAGCGCAAAGTCGTCGGCGTCGCCTACGAGACGATCCAGACGGCGGGCGGCAGCCTGCCGCTTCTTACGCCGATGAGCGAGGTGGCCGGGAGACTGTCGATCCAGATCGGGGCCCGCTTCCTGGAACGGCACAGCGGCGGCCGGGGCGTGCTGCTGGGCGGCGTGCCGGGCGTGCCGCCGGGCAAGGTGACGATAATCGGCGGCGGAACGGTCGGGACGAACGCGGCCCGGATGGCCGTCGGCCTCGGCGCCGAGGTCTGCGTGCTGGACATCAATCCGCAGCGGCTGCGCGAGCTGGACGATCTCTTCAAGGGGCGGGTCAGGACGCTGATGGCGCATCCGCACCATATCGCCGAAGCCGTCGCGGAAGCGGATCTCGTGATCGGGGCGGTGCTGATTCCGGGCGCCCGGGCGCCGCGGCTCGTGAGCGCGGACATGGTCAGGGCGATGAATCCCGGATCGGTCATCGTCGATGTGGCGGTGGACCAGGGCGGTTCGATCGAGACGATCGACCGGATCACCACCCATGACGAGCCGGTCTACGAGAAGTTCGGCGTGATCCATTACGCGGTCGCCAACATGCCCAGCGCCGTCGCCCGCACGTCGACC
>NICF_comb_assmDRAFT_10001058_pt1 | contig 22197 bp, 14 predicted proteins | sample NewIslPassag4_SG_FD_11279 | JGI IMG/M metagenome (IMG submission 11279) | reverse complement strand
GTGCAATGTGGCAAGCTCAGTCAGGAATGATTAAAGGCTATCACCTCCTCGTGCGAGGTCCTTAGCGCCGCCATGGCCTGTGGTGGGTGAAAGAGCTTTCGACCAGTGGGCATTGCTTCCTGCTCGGTCTTGGGCCTTGTTTCAAGGTTGTTGTGCTCGGCTCGCCTGTTATTGTGGAAGCGTTTTCTTGTCCCGGCATCGGCTAACCCACCGGGGTGAGCTCGTGGAAACCACGTCGGAGTGAGGGATGCGAGGCGTGAGGGCGGTTGCAGAGCCGGCGAAAGGGGCAGAATGAGACGGCGTGGTGGGTTGAAACGATGAAAGGCCGCCGGAAAGTCAGCCGGCAGTTTTGGCGGGTGGAAGGTGGGGAGCGTGAGCTTGGAGCCCTTCGTCACCCCGAAATGGGTTCATGACAGCGTCTTTTACCAGATCTTCCCCGAGCGTTTCTGCAACGGAGATCCAGCCAACGATCCGCCCGGGGTCGTCCCCTGGGGATCCCCGCCGACCTTTGACAACTTCATGGGCGGCGATCTCGCAGGCGTGCTCCAGCGCCTCGACTACCTGGAGGACCTAGGCGTCAGCGCGATCTACTTCAATCCCATCTTTGAAGCGCGATCGAACCACAAGTATGACCACGGCGACTATCTGAAGGTCGATCCCCATTTCGGCAGCAACCAGCTCATGCGGGAGCTCACGGAGGAGATGCACCGCAGGGGCATGCGGGTGATCCTTGACATTTCGCACAACCACTGCGGCCGGGAGTTCTTCGCTTTTGCGGACGTGGTCGAAAAGGGTGAGGCGTCTCGCTACAAGGATTGGTATCACATCTATAGCTTCCCGGTGAGAGGCCCCGAAGAGCCTAACTACAAGGGCTGGTGGGGCCTTGGGACGCTGCCGGAGTTTAACCACGATCATCCAGAGGTCGTGGAGTACTTCCGGGAAGTGACGCGCTACTGGATGGAGGAGATCGGCATCGACGGCTGGCGGCTCGACGTCGCGAACGAGGTGCCTCATCACTACTGGGCTGCATGGCGCCCGTTGGTGAAGTCCATCAATCCGGAGGCGTACATCGTGGGGGAGATCTGGGGCGATGGCACGCCGTGGCTGCAAGGCGACAACTTCGACGCCGTGATGAACTACGTCTTCCGGGACGAGGTCGTCCGATTTTTCGCCGAGCGAAAGTGCACCGCCACCGCTTTCGATGCGGCCATTACCTCGCTGCTGGCTCGCCACCCGCCGCAGGTGAACCTGGCCATGTTCAACCTTCTCGGCAGCCACGATACCCCTCGGATCCTCACCGTCGCCCAAGGGGACATCGCCCGGGTGAAGCTCGCGATGGCGTTCCAAATGACCTACGTCGGCGCTCCGGTGATCTACTACGGCGACGAGATCGGCATGGCGGGCGGCAAAGATCCCGACTGCCGCCGGGCGTTTCCCTGGGATCCCGCGGCGTGGAACCTGGAACTCTACCATTGGGTGAAAAAGCTCATCCGGCTTCGCCGCTCGGAACCCGCGCTTCGCTCTGCGGAGTACCAGGGGGTGCTGGTTGACGACCTGAGGGGCGTCTATGCGTATCGGCGGGGAAAGGGGCCCTCCTCCATTTACGTGGCACTCAACAACTCGGAGCGCCCCGCAGAGGTGAGCCTGCCGGTGCCCGAATGGCAGGAACGTCCCTCAGCCCGGGAGTTCATCGGCGACAACGTATATCCGGTGATCGACGGCGCGGTTCGGCTCTCGCTCGGCCCGTGTCAAGTGGCCGTCCTCAGGGCCATGGCGTAAAGGGTTGCCGGACCGGCCTTCCGGCGGCGGATGTGGGAGCACCACGCCTCCCCGCGAAGGGGCGCTTCCCCAACGAGCTGCCTTTGCCCAGTTGACAAGGGATGAGGTGTGCTGTAGAATTAATAAGCGTGACGGATCTATTGCCAGTGAGCATTCCTCGGTAGCTCAATGGTAGAGCGCTCGGCTGTTAACCGAGTGGTTGCTGGTTCGAGTCCAGCCCGAGGAGCCAGGACAGGCTGACAAAACGGGTCAGCCTGTCTTTTTCTTTTTCCATGCGTTTTATCAACGTCTCGTGAATGGTCTGTGCCACTGACGTGTGAGAAGGCCGACTGACTCGTGGCCTCCCGGGCGACAGCCCCCCCTTTTTGAGCGCGCGGCTGACATCGCGGGCCCCTCTTGAGAGGAATTGCGGTCCAAATTGTGGAATTGTATGGGTCGAAACGTTTCGAAAGCGGGGGCCGGATATGTCGACCTCTTATCCCCGGGTGGCTTCGTTCAAGGACGCCACCGCTTTCAGGCGGCGGCTGGAGGAGCTTGGCGTGACCTTGCCGGTGGACGATGAGATCCTCCCGGCGCCTGGGTCTCCCATGGCCAGGGAAATGATGGTGAAGGGAAAACGCGTCGGCAATCGCTGGTGCATCCAGCCGATGGAAGGATGGGACGGGACCAGGGACGGCATGCCCAGTGAGCTGACTTTGCGGCGTTGGAGGCGATTTGGCGAAAGCGGCGCCAAGCTGATCTGGGGCGGCGAGGCGGTGGCGGTGCGCCACGACGGCAGGGCCAATCCCAACCAGCTCATGGCCGGCCCCAAGACCAAGGCGGGCTTGGCGAAGCTGCGCGAGACGCTCGTCGATGCCCACAAGGAGCGATACGGCGGCGCGGGTGATCTCATGGTCGGCCTGCAGCTTACGCACTCGGGCCGCTTCTCACGTCCCAACCGCAAGGAGCTTCTCGAGCCGCGCATCGCGTACCATCATCCCATCTTGGACCGCAAGTTTGGCATCGATCCAAAAGACGATTCGGTCGTGCTCACGGACGGGGAAGTGGAGGGCTTGATCGAGGATTTCGTCAACGCCGCCTTGATCGCCCAAGAGGTGGGGTTTGACTTTGTCGACATCAAGCACTGCCATGGATACTTGCTGCACGAGTTCTTGAGCGCTCACACGCGGCCCGGCCGCTACGGCGGCGATTTTGAGGGTAGGACGCGCCTTCTCGTCGAGGTGGTGAACGCGATCAAACGGGCCTGTCCTGGGCTGATCATCGGCATTCGACTCAGTGCCTTCGACCTCGTGCCGTTTCGGCCCGGGCCGGACGGAGCCCAAGAGGGGCGGCTCGGCCGGGGCGTCCCGGAAAACTACCGGGATCTTTTGCCCTACCGCTACGCCTTTGGCGTTAACCCGGACGATCCCGTCTCCTATGATTTGACTGAGACCAAGAGGCTGCTTCACCTGATGAGAGAGATCGGGGTCGACATGGTCAACCTCACCGCAGCGAGTCCCTACTACAACCCGCACCTTCAGCGTCCTGCGCTCTTTCCGCCCTCCGACGGCTACCAGCCTCCCGAGGATCCGCTGGTCGGCGTGGCCCGCCAGGCCAACGTCGCCCGGCAGCTCAAGGCGCATGTGCCCGAGCTTCCCATGGTGGGCTCCGGCTTGTCGTACTTGCAAGAGTACCTCCCTCACGTCGCACAGGGGCTCGTCCGTGAAGGGTGGGTCGACTTCACGGGCATGGGCCGCATGACGTTGGCCTATCCTCACCTGCCCGGTGACACCCTCGGGGGCAAGGGGATGCAGCGCAAGCTCCTCTGCCGCACATTCAGCGACTGCACGACGGCGCCTCGAAATGGGATGGTGAGCGGCTGTTATCCCTTGGACGAGTTCTACAAGCTCCGGCCCGAAAGAGAGCAGCTAGCGGAGCTGAAGAAGGCGCTGTGAGGTAGGTAAGTACAAAGGAGCGCGCAAAGCGGCGATGGCGACGATCAAAGACGTGGCAAAGCGCGCGGGCGTGTCGGTTTCGACGGCGTCCGTCGCCTTGAGCGGGCGGGGGCCTGTGAGCGAGGCGACGCGCCGGCGTGTCCTTGAGGCGGCCAGGGCGCTGGATTACCGGCCTAATGCCCTCGCTCAAAGCCTGGTCACCCGGCGCACGCGGACCATCGGCTTGGTCCTGGGCGACATCACGGACCCCTACTTCCATGAGATCACCAAAGGAGTGGAAGGGGTGCTCTCCTCGGCCGGCTACGCCCTGATCCTCGCGGACACCGATCGCTCCGCGGACAAGGAGCGCCGCTCGCTCGAGATCTTTGACAGCCAGCGGGTCGCGGGCGTCATCCTGGCCGGTTCGGGAACCGAAGACGACGAGGCGGAGAGCGAAACCCCATCGCTGATCCGCCGGGCGGGCTCGCCCCCCGTGGTGACGATCGGGCGCCACCGGCTCGGCATCCCGTTTGTGGCGGTCGACAACGTCCAAGCGGCTGCACAGGCCGTCACGCACTTGGTGGAGACAGGTGCGAGGCGCATCGCCTTCGTCGCGGGTCCAAGAGGGCTGCTGGCGGCGGAAGAGCGGCTCCAAGGGTATCTGTCGGCCATGGCCGGGCACGGGTTACAGCCCGATCCCCGCTGGATCACCGGAGGAGACTTCACCCCTCAAGGAGGATACCACGCGGTGGCAACCCTCCTTGAGCGGTGCGCCGCGGGAACATGCTCGTATCCCGACGCGATCCTTGCGGCAAACGATCAGATGGCCGTCGGGGCGCTGCGGAGCTTGAAGGAGCGGGGGATCGACGTGCCGGGCCGCATGGCGCTGGCCGGAATCGGCGGCATCCCGACCGGCGAGTACGTCGAGCCGCCGCTTACCACCGTCGTCCTGCCGATGAAGGCCATGGGAGAGGCGGCGGCCGGCATGCTGCTCGACATTATCGAAGGCAAGCGAGACGTGGAGCAAAGCCTTTGGCTTCCCACTCGCCTGCTCGTGCGCGGGTCGACACGGACGAAAGCGACGTCGCAGGGACCGGCGTGAACTCCGTGGGTCGCCGGCGCCAAAGGGGTTCGGGATGAAACGAATCCAGGGAAAGGAGCCTGTGGAAGATATGGAGAGGTCGCAGCGAGGGAACGTCGGGGAACCGGTGACGGAGCTGATCTCGCGCATCAGACCCCACCGGAAGATCGAGGGGCATTCCGCGGTCTTGCTGCCTTTCGATGCCGCAGGCAAGATCCAGTTCGACGAACTTGCGGCGCACGTACGGCGGACCGCCCAGGCTGGGCTTGGGCCCGCGGTCAACATGGACACCGGCTATGTCAACCTCCTGACCGACGAAGAGCGGCGGCAGGTCTTGACGGTGACCCGCGAGGCGCTGGGGCCGGGGAAAAGCTTCATTGCTGGAGCCTTCATCGAAGGGAAAGAAGGCGATCCCGTAAGCTTGTATCGCCGGGAGATCGACCAGATCCGCTCTTTCGGCGGCACGCCCATCATCTTCCAGTGCTCGGCGATGAAAGGCTTCTCCTCGGGGGAACTGGTCGACCTCTACCGGCGGGTGGCCCAAGACAACGGTCCGCTCATCGCCTTTGAGCTAGGAGAGATGTTTGCCCCGTTCGGCAGCATTTGGAGTGAAGAGGTGGCCCGCGGAATCATGGAGATCCCCGAAATCGTGGGCTTTAAACACTCGTCGCTCGACCGCAGGATCGAGTGGTCTCGACTCGCGTTAAGAGATCAGGTGCGGCCGGAGTTTAAGATCTACACCGGAAACGATTTGGCCATCGACATGGTCATGTACGGCAGCGACTACCTCCTTGGACTTTCGACTTTCGCACCCGAGACCTTTGCCCTGCGGGATCGCCTGTGGGAGCAGGGAGACGGTCGCTTCTACCAGGTGAACGATTGCCTGCAGTACCTGGGGGAGTTTGCTTTCCGCCGTCCCACGCCTGCGTACAAGCACAGCGCGGCTCAGTTCCTCAACTTGCGGGGCTGGATCTCCACGGACAGGGCTCATCCCAAGTCCCCCACGCGACCCGAGAGCGACAAGGAAATCCTCCAGTTGATCCTGGAACGGGTTGAGCACATCTTGACATCGTGGGCGTGATGAAGTACAATTCATTTTGGCTCTAGCGGTTACACCGCTTGAGCGGGGGCCGTTAGCTCAATTGGTAGAGCAGGGGACTCTTAATCCCAAGGTTATAGGTTCGATTCCTATACGGCCCACCAAACTTGAGAGCCCGGCGGGTGAAGTCCGCCGGGCTCTTTCTCTTCCGGTACGCGCAGTGTGCCGCGCGTTCTGCCGTGTGCGTTCGACCTCTTAAACGTTCGATCCAGGGGTCTACTTGGTACGAACGCCGGATGATCCTGCCCTAACCGCTGTGACTTCCATCCGCATGGCCGCCGGGTTGTCCCGCCGGCACCATATGCACCCGGCGCTCGGGCACGCCCAAGGTGAGCCCGAGGGTTTCCACAAGCCTCATGATGGCAAGGTTCACTTCCTGGCGTACCTGCAGGTGCTCTTTCCACACCGTCGACCTGGTGAAATAGTAGACTAAGACGCCGAGGCCGTCGTCGCCGAATTCGGTGAAGTTGACCAGGTGAAATCCTTGGTCGACACCGGGATGGGTGGAGAGGATCTGCCGGATCCCGTTGACCAGTGCCTCCATCCGGTCGGGGCTTGCCCCGTAGGCGATGCGCAGCGTAAACGTGACGCGCCGGATCGGCATAGCCGAGAAATTCTCAATGTTGCTGTTGGTGATGGTCTTGTTGGGAATGAAAACCAGGGTTCTGGGCCAGGTGCGGATGCGGGTGGAGCGAAAGCCGATGGTCTCGACGAATCCCTCGACGTCGCCGATTTTAACCCAATCCCCCACCTTGAAGGGCTTGTCCGTAAAGACGATCACCGAGCCGAAGATGTTAGAAATCGTATCTTGAGCGGCCAAAGCGACAGCAAGGCCGCCGATACCTAGACCTCCAAGAAGGCTCGCAATCGGGTAGCCGAGCTCTTGGATGACCAGAATCGAACCGACGATCGCGATGAAGAACTTGAGCGACTTTTGCAGAAGGGGAATGATGGGAGCCTCGACGGGCAACTGGCTTTGCCGTGCTTGCTCGTTTAAGAAATGGCCGGCGGCGTCGATGACCCGCATGACCGCCCAGATGACGATGACGGCCACCGCCACCTCAAAGATCTGGTGGACGGCGGTGCCGGGGATTGCCGGCTCCCGCTCGCCGGTGGGGATCAAGAGGACGCCGACGGCCAAATAGGTGCCAAACAGTCCGATGATGGCGGTGAGAGGCTGGGTCAAAGCGGCAGCGATGCGGCTGGCTAGATCTCCACCGAGCCGCTTTAAAGAAGGCAGCAGCAGCCGCTCGAGAAGGAGTCCGGCGGCCCTTCTAGCAAACAGCGAGACAATGACTAGAAGAAAGACGAGTAGGTACTGCCATAGGGCAAGGCCCAACCACGTCGACGCGAACGAGGCTCGCAGGTCGACGCCGGCCCTTGCCAGGGCGTCCAGCAGGACATACACCGCATCCAATGCACGCATCACCCTGATTAGTGTATCGGTTTGAACGCGAGCGATCAAGGCAGGATGCGGTGACGGGTCCAAATGACCTGCGTCTGGACGCCGGCGGCGAAAAAGACGCAAACCAAGGCTCAGCGCGAAAGGGGCGTCTGATACTGGCGTTCAGGACCTACTGGCGTTCTGTTCGCCCCGCCTTCGAGATCTCTGCGCTGGAGAGACCTGCCGTGGGCGCTTCGCGCGGCGCACCTTCCAGGCGGATGTACCCAAGGCGTGCAAGACAAGCCAGCACTTTTGCCGTGCTCTCGGTCGGCGTCTCACGATGCGTCTCCACGATGAGCTCGGGATCGACCGGTGGCTCGTAGGGATCGGAAACGCCGGTGAAGTTAGGAATCTCGCCGGCCAGGGCCTTGCGGTACAGCCCTTTCACGTCCCGCTCGGCGCATACCTCGAGCGGGCAGCAGACGTACACTTCGACGAAATCGCCGATCCGCCGCCGGGCCCATTCCCGAGCCTCACGGTAGGGCGAGATCGCGGCGGTGATCACCGCCGCACCGTGACGGGTGAGCAGGCTCGCTACGTACGCGATCCGCCGCACGTTGGTGTCGCGATCCTCTTTGGAAAAGCCGAGGCCTTTGCTAAGGTGCTGGCGCACCTCGTCGCCGTCTAAGATCTCCACTTTGCGTCCTAAAGCCTCGAGCTGCTCAGCGACGAGGCGGGCGATGGTCGTCTTTCCGGCCCCAGACAAGCCTGTGAACCAGAGCGTAAACCCTCTTTGGACGGACTCCTCAGACATTGAGCGCTCCCTCCCAGTCACGTCACGACCGCATGGTATGCGGCTCCTAGGAGGGTGTGCCTGTCTCCGGACGGGCGATCCCGGTCTTGCTTTAATCGAGGCCCGAGAGGATCACCTCTTCGACGTGGCTAGCCCATGCGCTTCGTGGGTATTCCGTCACAAAGTGGACGAGAGCCGAGGGCTCGTCAGCGGCCGAAGCAGCGTAGCGGACGAGCTCGACGGACAACGAGCGGTCGCTGTGAAGCGTCAAAATCAGCGTGCGCAGGTGCGCGACCCTGGGCCCGACCTGCCCGATCCGCAGGTTGTCGAAGGTGACCGAGACGGGCTCAGTAAAGCCAAGCATAGGCCCGTCGAGGCGGGCGATGGTGTAAAGCCTTCCTTGGGCCAGCCGGGGGAGATTGGCGACGTACAAGTAGCCGCGATCGTCCGTTACGCCGGTGAACTCGTCTTGGCCCGCGATCACCGTCACCTCGAGGCCGCTGGCCCAAGCCTCCACCATGGCCCCGCTCGGTCCGGGGAAGCGGGTCAAAATGCGACCGAGGAGGATGACGGTATCGTCGCCTTCGGGCTCGGCAAAGGGATACTCCCGAGCGAGCTCCTCAGGGTCGGGTCGTTCGGCGGGCGCAGGCGTCTGCTGCGAAGCCGGGGAACCGAAGGCGCCTTCTTCGCCCGCAAAAGGTTCGTCATCGCCGGCGTCTGGGTCTGCGAGCAGCGATTCCTGCGGTTCTGCAACGGGAGCGGAGCCAGAACGGGACGGCGCATCGAGGCTCTCCACGGGCGCCGCAGGCTCGAGGGGGGTGAAGCTCCGGACGATCTCGTCGAAGATCGCCTGCCGATCGCCAAAGCCGGGAGCGGCGTAATCCAAGGCGATGGCCACAAACAGGTCGTCGATCACGGCAGCGTGGAGCCTTCGGCTCCAATCGCCGCTATTGCCGCCGGACCAGGTGTAATCGAACCGAACGCCGTCGACGCTGCCCAAAGGGGCCGGAGAAACGTCGACAAGGATCTGGAAGCCAGGCTCCCGAGACCACTGCTCTTTCCACGCGGAGACGATCTCCGCGGCGCGGATGCCGCGAGCGCCGGTCTCCGCCAGCAGCGTGAGATATCCGTTCTCGCCGATCTCAGTGAAGACGGCGCTGCTCGCATCGGACGACTCCTCGGTGAGCGGCCAGAGCGCGGGCACCTTCAGTGAGAAGCGGCCGAGCGGGTCGGTATACGGCTCAAGGCTTTCCGAGAGAGCCTGAACCGGTACCGCACCCTTAGGATCAGCTCCGAACCGGAATCCGTCGCGCAGCGTCTGGAGCTTCACAAGCCCCGGCGGCTCCGCCTCGCCCACGTAGGCGTATTGCACGTAGAACGCGCGGTCTCGCATCCGGGCAAAAAGGGCCCACTCCCTGACCGGGCGGCCGTCGAGGAGGTAGGTGTACTCCGCCCGGTAGGCGACTTCGCCGTCGAGCTGGTCGAGCTCGGGTTCGCTGACGACGCGGAAGCCGCTTTGCGTCTCGCCGTAGGTAGCCAGGGCGGAGCGAGCGATGGAGAGGGCAGTCGCTGCCGGGCTTGGGAGGGGCATCACGTAGACGTACGCGTGCTCGTTCCCGTCACGGCTTGCGAACGCGGTGACCCGCAGCCCAAGCGAGCGGGGCTCGGGGATCCATTCGGGACCGAGGTCCAGCTCAAAGCGGCCGGCGGGGTCTTTATATGTCGCCGCGGCGGCGCGCCCGAGCGGTTGCTCCTCGCCCAAGGCGGCCTCCGGTTCGACCGGGGCTTCCGTCTCGGCTGGTTCGTCCGTCGAGGCGGGAGCGGCTCCAGGCTCGCCGGGCAGCACCGGCTCTTCCCGGCCAGCAAGCGACGGGAGCGCTTCGCCGGCTGCCGGCCCGGGGGCGCCGGGTGTGATCTCCACGGCTCCACCCGCTTCTTCCGCCGGCCAAGAGGCTTCAACGGCTTCACCGGCCTTGGCTGGCGGTCCCTCTCCCAGCGCAGGATCAGGGTCTGCATCAAGGCCGGACTTGGAAGCCGGAACGGTCTGCGCGGGCGGGAGCGTCTCCTCTTCGAAAGACGACGCGCTTACGGTTTCCGCCGTTCCGCCGGGCTCGCTGTCCCAAGTGACGGTGCCGGAGCCGTCGTGGGCGCCAGACTCGTCGAGCGGGGCCGGAATTTCAGGCCCGCTTGCGCCTCCGTCGCTTTCCGGCGCTGCGGCCAGGCTTTCTGAAGCCGCGAAAGTCGTGAGCGGCCGAATCTCCTGCAGAGAGAGCGTGGTCGTCAAGGTGATTTTCGTCCTGCTGGTCGCCGTGCGGGATGAGGGCGGTCGCGTCTCGATCTGGGTGATGACGCTGATCGACGAGAGCTCGGAAACGCCTGTGTCGGGTCTCAAGTAAAAGAGGCCATGGCCGATCTCCTGGATCTCGGTGCGAAACGTCCCCTCGCGCACGACGGCGTCAGCGCGGACGCGAGCGGTCACCGACTGGAGCATGCGGTTTCCCCAATCGACCTCCCTGCCTGCGGTGTACGTCACCTTGAGATCGAGACGGCGCGCCGTCTCGCTCACCAGAGCGCTGCGGACGAATGAGCCTTGCCATTCGCTTCCTGGGCTCACACTACGGCCGTCTTCCGGAGCGGGAACGACGAGCCCGAGCAAGAGGTCGGTCATGTCCAAGCCGAGGCGGCTGAGAAACGGCGGCGTCTCGACGTGCACTAGGGTCCCCCTTTGGTCAAGCCGGCCGCGCAAGGAAATCGGCCCGATCAAAGCCGCCTCTGGCTCGACACCCCGAAGCCGCGGCGAGCTGATAACGAGCTCGAAGGGCATGCCGTCGGCGCTCGGTTGGAGGAACGTGACCGCGATGGGCGACGAGATCTCGAGGGAGACGGTCTCTCCCGGAAAGCTGTCGCCCGTCACTTCAATAGTGCCGGTCGTCGTCCACAGGTACGTCAGCGTCCTGTTGGTGTACTCTGAGGGATTGAAGTGAAACGCAGGTTGAGCGGCGCCGGCCAGCTGTGTCCATAGGAGCGCGAACAAGGCGGCGAGGATGAGCCGGATCGAGGGGCGTGGCGACGGCTTCACGGTAACCGACCTCCGGTGAGCATCGATACGTGAATGCGTTTCTCGAAGGCACATTTTCCGGTCGCGTCCCGTTGATTCCTGCATGTGCCAGCGGGCCGAGCCTTTGCCAAGAGCGCTGCACATTCCCTGAAGGGCTTGGCGGTTGACAAAGCCAAACCAGCCCATCGGGGAGCGATCCACCGGTTTTTGAGGGAGCGTGCTCGACGATGAACCAGACGACATTGAGAGCGTGGCGCAAAGCTGCGCTTTGGATCTTGGGCGGGGCGCTGGCCCTTGCCGCGATCCTCGCGGGATTGAACATGACCGGGACACCCCTCGGCGTCGCACGGTCGCTCGCGCGGGCGATCGAGGAGAAGACCGGGTGGCAGGTCGACGTACGGGGGGCCCAGTTTACGGGGCTAGGAGAGCTGCGCTTGACGGAGGTGGTGATCGCCGGGGAGGAAAGTGGGCTTTACGGCCGCCTCCCCGTGGTCGACATTGAGTTCGATCCTTGGCGTCTCATCGCCTCCCGCGGGGAAGGCCAGACGGTCGAACGCGTCCGGCTGGTGCGTCCCCGGATCGCCGTGCGGTCAGGTGAGGACCGGCCGGCGGCTTCCGGCGCGGTCAGGAAGGCCGAACGGGCCGACCAGGGCACGGTCGCACCTTCTCCGGCTTTGGAACGGCTCCGGATCGACATCGTCGACGGAAGCCTCGAGGAGGAGAGCCCAGCGGGCGAAACGGCGCGCGCTTGGAGAGTGGACGGCACGGTGGTGCTTTCGATGGGAGAGGGAGAAGCCCTGGTCGTCCAGGAGCTGCGCATGCGTCAGGTCGGGGAGAAGACGGAGTTTGCACTGCGGCAGGCGGCCGGCGGGACTGCCACGACCTATCACTTTGACGCCAAGGGACCTGCCGAGTTTTTCCTCTCGCTCGCCGGCTTTGACCGCTGGCAGGTGACGGGCGCCTTGACGGCCCAAGGCGAGTTGGAGTTTGCCTCCGGCCTGCCGCTTCCGGGAAGCTTGCAAAAGGGCACGATCAAGGCCCAAGTGACACAAGGCGCGTGGGCCTGGGGAGCGGGAAATCTCGAGAAGGCGGCTTTTGACACGCTCGAACTCGAGGCCGAAGGAGACGGAGAGCATTGGCGCGTCGTCTCGCTCACGCTGCAGAGGGGGGCAGCAGCGCTGCGCGCGAGCGGCTCTCTGGTCCCCGCGAACGGGGATCAGGACGGCTCGCTGGAGCTCACCGTCGCCGCTCAAGGCCTCGACCTACCCGGGGACATTCCCGTCCTCGAGCGATACGGCTTGAGCGGCACCGGCGCCTTCGAGGGGACGGTTTCGGGAAGCCTCGACCATCCGGTGCTTTCGGGAAGGCTTTCACTGAAAGAGGGGACCGTGTGGCACCGCCCGGTGACCCAAGGCGTCGGCCAGATCACGCTGTCCCGGGACCGCTTTCAGTTCGCCAACGCGACGCTCGAGCGGGAATCGGCGACCTACCGTCTAAGCGGCGAGATCCGCTGGGATCGCTCGCCGCATTACCTCGCGATTCGACTTGACGCGGACCGGGGAAGCGTGAGCGAGCTTCTCAAAGCGTTCGCCCTCGACGTCGATGCTACGGGAGAGATCGACGGCGCCATTCACTTAGAGGGTCCGGTGGGTGCCATCCGGCTCTACGGCGATGCACTGGTGCGCGAACCCCGGATCGCAGGGGTGCGTTATTTTGACGAAGCGCGCGGCCAGTTTGCCTGGAAAGACGGAGTGTTTACCCTCACGGGCGGCAAGGCGCGGCAGGGGCAGGGCAACGCCTTGGTCGATGGCGTCTACACGGCAGATCAGTTGGACTTTGCCGTCGCGCTGAGCCGCTGGCCCATCCAGGCCGGCAGCGGGCCCTTCGCTTCACTGGATGCGGGCGTTTCGGGCTGGGTCAACTACGAAGGCAGGCTGGTGGGCAGTGTCCAGTCGCCGGCCCTTTCGGGAAGGTTCCTCGGAGGCGAGCTCCAACTGGGCAAGCTCCGCTTGAGCGAGCCTGTCGGCGAGGCCAGCTGGACGCTGGAGGAGCTGAGGCTGAGCGATTTGACGCTGGTGAGCGCCGGGCAGGGCCGCTACAGCTTAAGCGGGGTCGTCTCCGGCTGGCGGACGGCAACCCCCGCCGTCGAGCTGGACGTTCGGATCGAAGGGGCGTCGCTGGCAGGTCTTCTGCGGGAAAGTGGTATGAGTTTGCCCGCCCTTCTCATCGACGGCCTGGTGAGCGGTTCTCTCAAGGTGTCTGGGGAGGCGCATAGGCCCAACGCGACCTTTGATCTCGCCCTTAGCGACGACCTGGGGGTCGGCGAGCCCATCCGCCTTCAGTTCGGCTTCGAGGACGGCCGGCTGAAGCTAAGCCGCGAGGCGCTGCTCGCTCTCATGCGCGCATCTTGGTCGTGACGTCGTAGACGGCCTTGCCGACGATGATCAGGACCGGGGCGACGATGAAGCCGTACAGGCCGAAGAACTGGATGCCGCCGTAGAGGACCACGAGCATCCAAAGCGGGTGGATGCCGATGGAGTCGCCCAGGATCTTGGCCTGGAAGAGCTGGCGGGCGAGGAAGGTCGCGGCGTAGAGGATCACAAGCTGCAGGGCAAGGCCCACGTGCCCCAGCGTGGCCGCGCCGATCGCCCACGGGACAAAGAGGAAGCCGGGGCCGAGGACCGGAATGAGGTCAAGGATCCCGGCGATGATCGCAAGCGTCATCCAATAGTTGACCCCGATGGCCATAAGGCCCGCGGCGACCATGAGGACGGTGATGCTGACGAGGATCAAGGTCGCTTTAAAGAAGCCGAGAATGTCGGCGCTGATGCGGCTCCAAGCGTCGCGCAGCCGGTCGCGCATGCCCGCGGGCGAAAGGGAGATGACGGACTCGACGAGCCGGTCGCGGTCTTTCACGAGGAAGTAGGTGGCGATGAAAGAGATCACCATGACCACGACCAGATAGGGTACTTGCGACATGGCGTTGAGGACGACGTTGATGGCGTGCGCCGCCAGATTGACGGCGGCGCTGGCGAGGTTTTCCACCGTCTGGATGATGTTTTGCTGGACCGAGAGGGGAAGGCCGCGCTGGTCAAAGAGCTCGTTGAGCTCGTTGAGGCGCTCGATCAAGTACATTGCGAAATCCACCGGGACGCGCTGGTAGCGCTGTAGGAGCGAGCCCATTTGCACGAGCTCCGAGACGACCTTGGTGAAGATCATGAGCAGCACGTAGCCGCCGGAGACGACGAAGAGAACCAGGCTGACCAAGGTCGCGACGGGGCGCGGGAGCCGGGCTCGGGCCTCGAGGAAGCCGACCAGCGGCTCAAGGAGGCTCGCCAGGGCGAGGGCCAAGATAAACGGGAGAAGCGTCGCAGCCAGCGGCTGGCGGAACCAGACGGCGGCGACGATGAGAGCTACCCACAAGAGTTTCCTGTCGTCGATCGAGACGCGCACGCGTACACCTCGCCTTTACGACTCTATCATAACAGGAAGGCCGGCGCCCCGCCACGAAGTGACCGGTACCGAATCGGCGACCTCCGCTCAAACTGCCGAATGATCCCATTTGGCATGATTCTAACAGAAAAAGGGGACTCGCGCGCTTGGAGGGACAACCCATCTCCTTTGCCGCCCTCGTGATCATTGCGACGGCGGCGTTTCTCGTCCCCATCGCAGTGCGGCGCATCCGGTTCGTCCGCATCCCCGTGGTCGTGGGCGAACTCGTCGTCGGCATCGCCGTCGGCAAAAGCGGTTTGAACATCGTCGCGCCCGAACCGTGGCTTGAATTTCTCTCTCTCCTTGGCATCACGTACTTGATGTTTCTCTCCGGCGTGGAGATCGACTTTGCCTTGCTCGGCAAACTCGCCCGGCGGCAGGAGGGGAGGCGGCTCTTTTTCCTCACGGGATGCTATTTCATCCTCGTCCTCGCCGCTGCAAGCGCCACCGGATGGCTCTTGTTCCGCTCAGGCTTTGTGCATCATCCCTGGCTGATCGCGCTGATTCTCACCACGGTTTCGGTGGGAGTCGTCTTGCCGATGATCAAAGAAAAGCATCTCGCCGGGACCGAGTACGGCCAGACCATCCTCGTCACCGCGCTGCTGTTGGACTTCGCGACGATGTTGCTCCTTGCCGTCTTGGTGTCGGGCGCAGACTCGGGCCAGATCGCCCTTATCGGCGTCCTCTTCGCGGCGGTGATCGCAGTCTATGCCGGGGGAAAGAAGATGCGGGAAAGCGCGATCATGGCTGAGCTGGCCCACGCCACCTCGCAGATCGGAGTTCGAGGCGCGTTCATGCTCATCTTCATCCTCGCGTACTTATCTGAGCGGCTCGGGGTCGAGGTGATCCTGGGCGCGTTTATGGCCGGCGCCGTCGTCTCCCTCATCTCAAGAAGCGACGAGACGTCGCTTCATCTCAAGCTGGATGCCATCGGGTTCGGCTTTTTGGTGCCGATCTTCTTCATCACGGTCGGGGCGGAGTTTGACGTCGCGGCGCTCCTCTCCCGTCCGGGGTCGCTGGGGTTTGCCCTGGCGATCGTGGCGGCGGCGTACGGGGTAAAGATTCTCCCGGCGACCGTCTTTGCCAAGAGGTACGGGATGAAGGATGCGTTGGCCCTAGGGGTTCTGGTGACGCCGGGCTTGAGCTTGACGGTAGCCGCGGCTGAGATTGGATACCGCCTGGAGTTGCTCGAGGCGTCCGCACATTCCGCCATCATCCTGCTGGCCATCCTCACCGCGGCCGTCTCGCCCGTCCTCTTCGAACGGGTCGGCCCTCGGGCGTCCCAGGCCCGAGAGCAGAGCCTCATCATCGCGGGGGCAAACGAGCGCGGCATCCTCCTTGCAACGCGTCTTAGCGAGATCGGCGGGCGCCTCCTCCTGCTCGACAAGGATCCGACCAGGGTGGAGGCGGCAAGGGCGCGTGGGTTTGAAGCTCTCCTCGCGGACATTGAGGACTTCAAGGCCTGGCAGGAGATCAGTCCAGACGTGAACACGACGGTGGTGATCACGACCCAGGACGACGATGTGAACCTGCGCGTCGTCGAGATCCTCAAAGAGCGCCACGACGTGGGACGAGTGATCGCCCACGCCTCGGACCCAGAGGTCGCCGAGGCGATGGAGCGGCGAGGGGCAAAGACGGTCTCCCCCGCTACGTCCACTTTGTCGATGATGGAAAATCTGGTGCGCTACCCGGACCTTTTGGCTTTACTGGGCCGGGAGGACGAGAGCGTCACGGTCCAAAAAGTAACCGTGCAGAGCCCTGCGCTGTCCGGGGTGCGAGTGCGAGACCTGGGGGTGCCTCAAGGCGCACTCATCCTGTCGATCGGCCGCGGCCGGGAGAGCATCATACCCCGAGGCGAGACGCAGTTGGAAGTGGGCGATGTGCTGACGCTGGCAGGTCAGAAGGAGCATGTCGAGCAGGCCGTTTTGCGCCTCGGCGGTTGGTGAGGATCGAGGCGGCCGCCCGTTGTATCGTTGAGGCCGGGGAGAGAAGGCTGAGGCGATCCGTAAAAGCGGCTCCTTATCCTTAGAGGAAGCCGTAGAAGTTGACGTACCGGGCGATGAGAGAGAAAGAATCAGTGTACAGCATGACACCGATGGCGATCAAGAGGAGGCCGCTCGTCACCTCGATCACGCGGTGACGGCGCTTCAGCGCGTCGAGCAGAGCGCGCGAGCGGCCCAGCGTCGCTGCCATCAACAAGAACGGCAGGCCCATTCCGGCCGCATACCACAGAAGGAGCATCACCCCGTCGGCCAGCGTCGCGTGGACCGAGGCCATTGCGAGGATGCCGCCGAGGATCGGTCCGACGCAAGGGGTCCAGCCTGCGGCAAACGCCATGCCGATGAAGAGCGACTGGTGCGGCCGTCCCGTCGAGCCCTGGTAAGTCCAGCGCTTTTGCCGGTCAAGCCAGGGTATGTGGAGCACCCCCATCGTATGGAGCCCAAAGCCTGCCACCAACACTCCAGCGATTTTGCCGAGGAGCTGCTGGTTGACAATGAGGATCCGCCCGATGAGGCTGGCGGAGGCTCCAAGGGCGGTGAAGACGAGCGTGAAACCCAAGACGAAGAAGAGAGCGTGCAGGATGACGGAGCCCGATCCCGCGCCTTGTCCCCGGCCGGAATCCTGGGTCCCGACACCAACGGAGACTCCCGTCATGTAAGCCAGATAAACGGGAACGAGGGCCAGAACGCACGGGGACGCCAGGGACAGAAGCCCCGCGGCAAAGGCCAAACCCATGCTCACTTGCGTACCCGAGATCGGGTCCATCGCCACACCTCCAGGCGCCAGGGCGCACATTCAACATTATACAACAGTGGCGCACCCAAGCGCACCGCAGTCGCAGGCTCGGCGCCCGGTAGGACATCGTCCCCGGCGCGGCGAAGACGATTTTTACGAGGAGAAAGCGGCCTTAGACATCACGCCGCACGATTTCATAGCGGATCCAGCGGTTGGCCTTGAAGCAAAGCACCCCTTGGTTTTTCAGGCCGCCGAAGTGGGGGCACAGCAGGCAACGGCTGGGATTGATCTCCCGGTTTTTCAGTGGGCATCTCACCGTCGATCCGTCCTTTCCATACCGATCGTAGGCCGACCCCTACCCCCCTCAACGCGGGACCGCCAACGTCCCGAAGGGATGCGAAACATCCCAATCCGAGTTTACCATATATTGAGCGACAAGTGAAGCACCCCGCCGACGCCGCTCGACGCCTCCGACGGGGAAGGAGGTGCGCTGCGGGCGGAGAAACCATGGCGACGTCTGTCGCCTCGCACGGCCGGGCGGCACACGATCATGTGGCGTTGGAGTTGATCTTGAGCATGCCCGAGTTTCTGCCCTTCCGAGGAATTCGTTACGACCTAGCCAAGGTGGGGGAGGCAAGGCGCGTCGTCGCCCCGCCGTACGACATCCTGAGCGATGAGGCAGTGCTCGACCTCTACCGGAGGAGTCCGTACAACATCATTCGCATCGATCTCGGCAAGGTGCAGGACGACGGCACCTCGACGGACGACTGGCACGGGCGGGCGGGAGCGCTTTTTCGCTCGTGGCGGGAGCAAGGGATTCTCGTCGACGAGGCGGAGCCCGCGTATTACGCGTTGCGGCAACGGTATCAGCCTCCCACCGGCGGCTTGAAGGAGCTGGTCGGCGTGATCGGTTGCTGCCGGCTGACTCCCTTTTCCCAAAGAGAAGTGCTCGCACACGAGCACACCTTCTCCAAGCCCAAGGAGGACCGCTTGCGCCTGATGCGGGCGACCTCGGCCAACATCAGCCAGGTGTACGCGTTTTACTCCGATCCCGAGCGGCGCGTCCAGAGGCTCCTGGAGCCGGTGCTGGACAAACCCCCGGCGGTCTCCGTCGTCGACGACGACGGCCAGCAGCACGACCTTTGGGTCGTCACGGGCCGTGACGTGATCGAAGAGGTGAAGGCGCTCTTTTGCTCCAGGCCGCTCTATATCGCCGACGGGCATCATCGCTACGAGACCGCGCTCGCCTTTAAGGAAGAGCGAGAAGCTCAGGAGGGAGCGGGCACCGGCGGGTGGACCCACGTGATGATGTTCGCCGCCAACCTGGACGAGGGAGGGATCACCGTCTTGCCGACGCACCGGCTCATCAAGGCGGTGAAGGCGCCTTTGAGCCTTGCCGTCCTGGAGGCGGCTGTGGGGGAGTGGTACACCGTCGAGGCACGTACGATGGAGCTCCAGGAGGCGCTGGAATTTGCCGCCAGCGCCGTCGACGAAGAGTCGGGCCGCATCGGCTGCTATCTCGGCGAGAGGCGTTGGCTTTGGCTCACGCCGAAGGAGAAGGCGAGCATCGCCCGGGCGATCCCAGGCGAACTGACGCCGGCGGTGAAGCGGTTGACGGTGACAGCCCTGCACGGGCTCGTGCTGCCCAGGGCGTTTGGGATCGGCAAGGAGGAGCAATCGGCTGGAGGAACCATCGAATACCTGAGGGATGCGGCCGAAGGCGTCGAGCGGGTCGACCGCAAGGAGGCGGCCGCGCTGGTGTACCTACCCGCTCCTGGCCCCAGGGATATCCTGGAGGTGGCCTCGGCCGGCGACGTGATGCCGCACAAGTCGACGTACTTCTATCCTAAGCTCCTCACCGGGCTCGTGATGAACGATCTGGCGAGACCCGCGGGCGTATGAGACCACCGGGTGCAGGCCTTCGGGCACCGGCGCAAGGCGAGAGCGCCGCGCCCGGGCCGATGCTCAGGCGGGTGTTGACGGCTTGTACCTCGTTTGATATGATTTCATGAAACATCCGGCCGCGCCTAGGATCCTGAGGTGCGGTCGACGATTTTCCAAGGGGGCCCAACCGTGACGTTCGAAGAGAAATTCGGGCGTGAGGGTTTCACTTTTGACGACGTCTTGCTCGTGCCGGACTACTCCGAGGTGCTGCCCAGCGAGGTGGACACCACCACGCGCTTGACCCGGACGATCACGCTCAACATCCCGCTGATGAGCGCGGCGATGGACACAGTGACGGAGGCGCGCCTTGCCATCGCCCTGGCGCGCGAGGGCGGCATTGGCGTTATCCACCGCAATCTCAGCATTGAGGACCAAGCCGGCGAAGTGGATAAGGTGAAGCGCTCTGAGAGCGGGATCATCGTCGATCCCGTTTTTTTGAGCCCCGACCACCGCATTAAGGATGCTTTGGCCATCATGGAGCGCTACCGGATCTCGGGCGTTCCCATCACCGACGAAAACCAAAAGCTGGTGGGCATCCTCACCAACCGCGACCTGGTCTTTGAGGAGAACCACGACCGCTATATCCGCGAAGTGATGACCAAAGACAACCTGATCACGGCCCCCGTCGGCACGACCCTTGAAGAGGCGAAGAAGATCCTCCACGAGCACCGCATCGAAAAGCTCCCCCTGGTCGACGAGGAGTTTCATCTCAAAGGGCTCATCACCATCAAGGACATCGAAAAGGCAAGGAAATATCCCAACGCAGCTAAGGACGAGAAGGGCCGGTTGCGGGTGGCGGCGGCCGTCGGTACCAGCCCCGAGACGATGGAGCGGGCCAGCGCCCTGGTGGAGGCGGGTGTCGACGCTCTCGTCCTCGATACGGCGCACGGCCACTCAAGGCGCGTGCTCGAGATGTTGGACCAGCTAAAAGCGGCGTTCGGCGACAAGGTGCAGATCATCGCCGGCAACGTCGGTACGGCCGAGGGTGCCCGGGCTTTGATCGAGCACGGGGCAGACGCCATCAAGGTGGGGCTTGGGCCGGGGAGCATCTGCACGACGCGCGTCGTGGCGGGGATCGGCGTGCCGCAGATCACGGCGATCTGGGATGCGGCGCAGGCCGCCAAAGAGTACGGCGTTCCCGTGATCGGAGACGGAGGGGTCCGCTACTCGGGCGACATCACGAAAGCGCTGGCCGCCGGTGCGGACGTGGTGATGCTGGGAAGCCTCTTTGCCGGCACCGACGAGGCGCCGGGTGAGATCGAGATCTACCAAGGGCGAAGCTACAAGGTGTACCGGGGCATGGGCTCCATCGGCGCGATGCGCGCTGGAAGCAGTGACCGCTACTTCCAGGAGTCCACAAGGAAGCTGGTGCCCGAGGGCATCGAGGGCCGGGTTCCCTATAAGGGGCCGCTGGCCGACACGGTCTATCAGCTGGTAGGGGGACTTCGCGCCGGGATGGGCTACTGCGGCGCCCGCACCATTGGGGACCTGCAGCAAAAGGCGCGCTTCATCCGGATCACGCCGGCCACGGTCCGGGAGAACCATCCCCACGACGTGCAAATCACCAAAGAGGCGCCCAACTACGCGATTTAGTGGATGGGCCGAGGGAGATCGACGTGGTCCAACATAAGCACGGGCGGGTCGAGCCCATCGACGACATGCCCGCCGCCATCTTCCTGATCTTGATTGTGGCCATGGTGGCGACGCCGCTGGTGGCGAGCCTTTTTGTCGCCGGTGTGGACGGTCCGGCGCCGCTTCCCTTCGCTCAGAGCGCCGTCTTGCTTGTGCAAGAACTCGTCCTGGCGCTGCTTACCGTGGGGCGGTTGCGCCGCCTGGGCGTTTCGTTGGCGGGCTTGCGGGTATGGATCGACGACGCCGCCGTCGCCGTGCGCGGCGTCGTGAGCGGGTGCGGCCTCGTGGTGACAAACCTCGTAAGCTCGCAGCTTTCGGTGCTGGCTTTCACGGCGCTCCTCGGTCAGGAACGGCTCGCCGCGTGGCTTGCCCGCGAGCAGGGGGCCGTGCGCCGGCTGCTCGACACGCAGAACAGCTCGCTGGAGCTCGGACTCGTGGTCTTTTTGGCGGTCGGCGTCGCTCCCATCGTCGAAGAGCTGTTTTTTCGCGGGTACGCCTATCCCGTGTTCAAAAAGCACGTGGGCCGTCACGCTGTTTGGTGTAGCGCACTGGTCTTTGCCGGCGTTCACATGTACGTCATCAACTTCCTTCCGGTCTTTGTCATCGGCGTGATCCTCGCCCGCCTCTACGAGCGGACGGGAAGCCTCGCGACGGCCATCGTGGCCCATGCCACGGCCAACGGCGCCGTGGCGATTCTGGCGGTGTGGGCCGGACGGGCGCTGGGCTGACCGCTCCGGCCCGGCGGGAGGGCGGGCGCACTCCGAAACCGCGCGGCGCCGCGGGCCGGGGATTCCCACGGAGAGGGGAAACGTGGTGAGCGATGTGACTAAGAGGCCCAACGATCAGAGCTGGAGGCTGCGCCTTATCGGAGAGATGGCCGACGTGGGCGGGGTTCGCTGGCTGGCTGTGGCCGCGGAGGGCGGCTGGCCCGAGAGGGCGGAAATCCTCTTTCGCCTCGAAGGGATCTTTCTTCGCGGGGAGGTGGCGAGCGGTCCGGAACAGGCGTTCCTCTCGGCACTCAGCCGCTGGCCCGAAACGCTGGCCGACTTGGGACATGCCCTCGCTCGCCTCTTGGGCGCGAGCTGCCGCCTTCGCACGCCCATGGCCTTCGGCGATAGCGTGCTTGAAGTGGGGGAACGGACCATCGTCATGGGCGTGCTCAACGTGACGCCCGACAGCTTCTACGATGGGGGCCGGTACCTGGATCCTGAAGCGGCTTGCAGGCGGGCGCACGAGATGATCGCCGAAGGCGCCGACGTGATCGACGTGGGCGGTGAGTCGACCCG
>NICF_comb_assmDRAFT_10001057_pt1 | contig 22200 bp, 20 predicted proteins | sample NewIslPassag4_SG_FD_11279 | JGI IMG/M metagenome (IMG submission 11279) | reverse complement strand
GCCCGCCAGCGCCGCTCGCCGACGACCACTTCGTACCGCCCAAGGACGGGCCTCACGATGATCGGCTCGAGCACCCCGTGCGTGGCAATCGACTCACGGAGCTCTTCAAGATGCTCCTCGTCGAAGTACTTTCTCGGCTGATTCTCGTTCCGGTCGATCTGATCGATGGGAATTTGCCGCACCGAGCTCTCCAGATCCTCGCCCTCAGGGATCAGGGCCCTCAGCCCGCGGCCCAGCGCCTTCCGTGTCACTGCGCAATCACCTCTAAGGCGAGCTCGCGATATGCCTGCCCGCCCTTCGACTTGTCGTCGTAAAGTACGATCGGCTGACCGAAACTCGGCGCCTCGCTCAAACGCACGTTCCGGGGAATCACCGCATCGTAAACCCTGACTTGATCCCCAAAGTAGGCCCGGACGTCTTCCATGACCTGTTGCGACAAGTTCGTCCGGGCGTCGTACATGGTCATGACAACACCGTCCACCCGCAGCGACGGGTTCAGGTGTGTCTGCACCATCCGGATCGTGTTCATCAACTGGCTTAAGCCCTCCAGAGCGTAGTACTCGCACTGGATCGGCACGAGCACACCGTCGGCCGCGGTAAGGCCGTTGATCGTAAGAAGCCCGAGCGACGGCGGGGAGTCGATCAGGATGTAGTCGTACCGGTCCACTACCGGGGCGATCGCGTTCTTCAGGCGAAACTCCCTCGAGATCACCGGCACCAGCTCGATCTCGGCGCCCGCGAGCGCGATGCTCGCAGGGGCCACATGTAGTCCGGGAACCGCTGTCTCCCTGATAATACCAGGAATGGCGTCTCCTTCCACGATGACGTTGTACATGCAGCGCTCAAGCTCGCGCTTTTCCACGCCGACGCCGCTCGAGGCGTTACCCTGCGGATCAAGGTCGATCAAGAGCACCCTCTTTCCCAGGGTCGCCAGATACGCGCCCAAATTCACGGCAGTCGTACTCTTGCCCACGCCGCCTTTCTGATTCACCACGGCGATGACGCGTCCCATCTCACCTCGCCCCCTTGCCGTCAACAGCTTGGTGGACGCGGATCCTGATCTCGATGAAGTCGTCGCCGTCCTCTTCAAATACCTCGATTTTGGCTCCACCCGATTTCATTTGCTCCGCCATCTTGCGAACGCTATTCAGAAGCAGCCGGTAGTCCTTGTAGACGCCCTTCACCGCCTGCTTCTTCCGCCGGTCGCCCTTCCCCGAACTTTTCGTCTTGGGCTCCAGGTGCGCTTCGATCCACTCCTCCGTCTGGCGGACATTCAACCCTTGAGTGATGACGACCTCGAGGGCTCGCTCGATCTGCTCGTCGTCCTTGATCCGGAGCAGTGCGCGGGCGTGGCGCTCCGACAACATTTCCCGGGAAATTTTCGCACGAACCTCGGGTGTGAAGCGGAGCAAACGCAGCTTGTTTGCGATCGCCGACTGGCTCTTTCCGAGGCGCTCCGCCAGCTCGTCTTGGGTCAAGCCGAACTCCTCGATCAGGCGCCGGTACGCCTCCGCCTCTTCGAAGAAATTGAGACCTTCACGCTGGATATTCTCGATGATGGCGATCTCCGCAGCTTCCGTGTCCGACATCTCGCGGACGATCGCGGGGATGCTCTCCCACTTGAGAAGCTGGCAGGCTCGAAGTCGCCGCTCGCCGACCACGAGTTCGTACCCGTGGTCCTTCGGCCGCACCACCACGGGATGAAGAACCCCGTGCTCGCGAATGGACGCAGCGAGCTCCTCAAGCTGCTCGGTATCAAACTCAAGGCGGGGCTGAAAAGGATTCGGACGAATCTCTGCAATCGGAATGGACCGCACGTCTTCTTTCCAAACGACGGGCGATGCGCTGGATGCGTGGCCGTCTTCGCTCCTCGACTTCGATCGAAGGATATCGCTTAGGCGCACGGCGGACACACCCCCAACTTCGCGCGTGTCTAAATTTTGGTCGCACGCTTCTCGCAACGCCGCATGCGGCGGGACAAACAGGACGCGCCTTTTACAAAAGCCGAAAAGCAACCGAACAGAACCCGCTACACACAGCTGCAACCCAGCACAAGTTGTAGCCTGGATTCGAGAGCGCGCAACCGTTTCCTTTTATTCCTCGGCTTGGGGAGGGCTCCGACGTGCTCTAATCCTGATAAAAAGCATTAGGGGGACGATGCAAGGAGGGGGCGCTTTTCCGGTATCCCAGGCCGGCGCGGGTACTCGGCGGGGCAATTTCGAACCTTTGCGACGGCAAGCAGCGTGCGCTCACCCTGTTCCCCGGGAAGCGACAGCGTGAGCGTCTGGACGACGCGGCCGCCAAGGCGCTCGACGGCGTAGCCGCCGGCGGCCAATTCGGCGTCGCGGCCCTTCATCGCGACAAACTGCCCGCCTACCTCGACCAACGGTAGGCAGAGCTCCGCGAGGGTCGGAAGGCTCGCCACCGCCCGGGCGACGACTACCTGGTACCTCTCACGATGAGCGCGATCTCTACCCAGCTCCTCGGCGCGGGCATGTATCACTCGCGCGTCAAGGCCGAGCTCCCGGGTGATCTCCCGCACCGCGGCCAGCTTCTTCGCAACGGAATCGACCATCGTCACCTTGAGGTCGCGCCGAACGAGCCCGAGGACGATCCCCGGCAGGCCTCCGCCCGTGCCGACGTCGCAAACAGCAGCGCCTTCGGGCCACGTTCCCACAAGCAGGGCCGTCATCGAGTCGATCACATGCTTTACGGCCATCTCGCCGGGGTGCGTAATCCGCGTCAGGTTTGCCGTCCGGTTCGCCTCGACGAGCAGCGCGGCGAAGCGGGCGAGGCGCTCCTTCACCCCGCCGTCGATCAACCCGCTAAGGCGCGAGAACGGCTCCCCCGAGAGCCCCGCTTCGAGCGCCTCCAAGAAAGCCTTTTCGAACCATATCCGATCGAACTCGCGTTCGCCGGCGATCACGTCAGGCATGGGCGGCCATCCCCGTCGCCTCAAGGCCTTTGCCGTGCAAATAGATCAGGAGCACGGAGACGTCCGCCGGCGAGACCCCGGAAATCCGGCTCGCCTGGCCGATCGACGCCGGCCGGATCGCCGAGAGCTTCTCCCGGGCCTCCCGGGAAAGCCCCGGCACCTTAGAGTAGTCGACGAACGGTGGGATGCTCTTCTCCTCCATCCTCCGGAATCGCTCGACCTGGGCCTCCTGCTTTGCGATGTAACCCTCGTACTTCACCTCGATCTCGACCTGGTTGCGGATGTCTTCGTCGACCTCCGCGATCGCCGGGTCGAACACTGTCAGGTCCAGGAGGGAGAGCTCGGGCCGCTTGAGCAGGTCCGCAAGACGCAGGCCGCCTCCGTTGCGCAAGGGCTGAGTTCCGAGCGCCGCAAGCTTCTCCTGCACCTCGGCGCTCGTGCCGACGCGCTCTTTTTCAAGGCGCGCCCTCAGGTCGCCGATCCGCTTCCAGCGCTCCTCGAAGCGGCGCATGCGTTCCTCCGTCGCAAGCCCGACGTCGTAGCCGAGCGGCGTAAGGCGCTGGTCGGCGTTGTCGTGGCGCAGCAGCAGGCGGTATTCGGCCCGGCTGGTCATCATCCGGTACGGCTCGCGCGTGCCCTTCGTCACCAGGTCGTCGATGAGCACCCCGATGTACGCCTGCGAGCGGTCGAGCACGACGGGCGGCTCTCCGGCGGCGTAGCGCGCCGCGTTGATTCCGGCGATGATCCCTTGCGCCGCCGCCTCCTCGTAGCCCGTCGTTCCGTTGATTTGACCGGCCGTAAAGAGCCCCTCGACGCCCTTCGTCATCAGCGAGGCTTCGACTTGGGTCGGCGTCAGGCAGTCGTATTCGATGGCGTACCCGTACTTCGTGATGATTGCCCGCTCAAGGCCGGGAATCGTGCGCAGGAAGGCCTCCTGCACGTCCCGCGGGAGGCTCGTCGAGATCCCGCTCAAGTACATCTCCGGAGCGTTCCACCCTTCGGGCTCGATGAACACCTGGTGGCGGTCCTTGTCCGGAAACATGACCAGCTTGGACTCGATCGACGGGCAATACCTCGGCCCCGGTCCGGTGATGGCGCCGTTGTACATCGCCGCCCGCTTCAAGTTCGCACCGATGATTTCATGCGTCCTCGGGTTGGTGTACGTCACCCAGCACGTCGCCTGAGGCCGGTCGATGATCCCGCTCATGAACGAAAAGCCGCGCGGTCGGGGGTCCCCCTCGAGCACCTCGAGCCGGTCATAGTCGATCGACTGCTTGTCGACGCGCGGCGGTGTGCCTGTCTTGAACCGGACCAACTCGAAACCGAGCGCCCTCAGGGAGTCGGAGAGCCGCCCCGTCGTCTTCTCTCCCCGCGGGCCGGAACGGTGGCTCTCCTCGCCGATGTGGACGCGAGCGTTCAAGTACGTGCCCGTCGTGAGCACAACCGCCCGCGCCTTGAACGTCTCGCCGCGGGTCGTCCTGATCCCGCCGACGCGCCCGCCTTCGATCAACACCTCGCCGGCCACTCCCGTACGCAGCTCAAGATTGGGCTGGCTTGCCAGCACCTTCCGCATGCGCTCACTGTAGGCAAACCGGTCGGCCTGCGCCCGCAGCGTCTGCACGGCGGGCCCCTTCCCGGTGTTCAACATGCGAAGCTGCATGCACGTGGCGTCGATGTTTATTGCCATCTCGCCGCCCAGGGCGTCGATCTCCCGCACCAGGTGGCCTTTGGCGGGACCGCCGATGGACGGGTTGCACGGCATCGAGGCCACATTCCGTTCGTTCATCGTGAGAATGAGGGTCCGCCGTCCCATGCGCGCGCTCGCCAGCGCAGCCTCGCAGCCGGCGTGGCCCGCTCCAACGACGATGACATCAAAAAATTCGGACACCTCATCATCACCTCGATTCGCTCAAAGCCTCGACAACCTCGAAATCTCGACGTTCAATCTTACACCAGTAACAACCACCCGCGCAAGGAGCGCCGCCCTGCCATCGCTGCCAAGGGCCCCCTCTCAACGGTGCCCCGGCACGAGTGCCCGCGCCACGACCAACAAGACCTCCGCGCCGAAACCGGCATCCGGCCGCGAACTCTACTTCCCCACGCAGAACTGGGCGAAGATCTCGGCGACCACCTCGTCGCCTACGCTCTCCCCGGTGATCTGCCCCAGCGCCTCGAGCGCCTCCTGCAAGTCCACGCCGAGAACATCGGCCGTGTAGCCGCCCTCGATCGTCCGCCGGGCGTCCGCAAGGGCCCGCGCCGCGCGCTCGAGCGCCGCCCGGTGGCGCGCCCGGGTGACGAGTACCGCATCGCCGGCGCCGGCCGTCCCGCCGGAGGCGGCTTCGGCCAGGGCCTTTTCCAGCGCTTCCAGCCCCTCGCCCGACAGCGCGCTGACGCGCACCGGCCTCAGCGGGCCGGCCCAACGACCGAGCGATTCGACGTCGAGCCGTTGCGGCCGATCCGATTTGTTCACGGCGATGACCTTGGGGATCTCTTCCTCGCAGGCCAGCTCGAGGACCTCGACGTCCTCCGGAGCGAGCGGTTCGCTCCCGTCCAGGATGACGAGGATCACGTCTGCGCCCTTCAAGGCGCGCTTCGTCCGGTCGACACCGATCCTCTCGACGGGGTCGTCCGTCTCTCTCAAACCCGCGGTGTCGGTCAACACAAAAGAAACGCCGCCCAGGACCGCCCGCTCCTCGATCGTATCACGCGTGGTGCCTGCGATGTCCGTTACGATCGCCCGCTCCTCCCGGAGGAGCGCGTTCAGGATGCTCGACTTGCCCACGTTCGGCCTGCCGACAATGGCGGCGCGCACCCCCTCCCGGTACACCCGCCCGGCTTCCGCGCCGGCCAACAGCTGGGCCACGGCCGCGCTCGCCTTCTCGACACGGGCCAGCGCCTCGCCCTCGCCGAGCTCGGCGATTCCTTCTTCGGGGTAGTCGATGAGCACCTGGATGTGGGCGAGCAGGTTCAGAATTTCAGCCCGCACCGCCTGGATGCGGGCTGAAAGCTCCCCTTCGAGCTGCTTTGCCGCGACCTCGAGGCCCTTCGGACTTTTCGCACGTACGAGGTCGATCACTGCCTCGGCCTGGGCAAGGTCGAGCCGCCCGTTCAAGAACGCCCGCTTGGTGAACTCGCCCGGCTCTGCAGGCCGGGCGCCGGCCGCAATGAGCGTGTTGTAAACCGTCTGGACGACCACCGGGCCTCCGTGGCAGTTGACCTCGACCACGTCTTCCCCGGTGTAGCTGCGGGGAGCCCGCATGACTCCTACGAGCACGTCGTCGATGGTCTTTCCGTCCGCGGACACGATGCGGCCGTGCATCAAGGAGTGCGATCGCGCCTCCGAAAGGCGCTTTCGCCCCCTGAAGACGCTCTCCGCGATCTTGACAGCGTCCCGGCCGCTCAAGCGAATGATGGCGATGGCGCCCTCGCCGGCGGGCGTTGCGACAGCGGCGATCGTCTCCAGCTGGTCGATCCTTTGATCCGCCGCCACTTCGCGTCTCTCCCCGGCTACCGCTTCGGGACGATGACCACCCTGCGGTAAGGTTCCTGGCCCTCGCTGTGCGTTTCCACTTCGTCGTCGTCGGCAAGCGCCATGTGCACAATCCGCCGCTCGAGCGCGTTCATGGGCTCGAGCACCGTCTTGCGCCCCTGCGCCTTCGCCTTCTCGGCGAGCCTGTGCGCGAGCTCGTGCAACGTTTGAGCCCGCTTGTCCCGGTACCCTTCGGCATCCAGCACGAACCGCGCTCTTGGCCCTTCCTCGCGGTTTGCCACGACGTTCACGAGGTACTGGATCGCGTCGAGCGTCTGCCCCCGCCGGCCGATCACGACGCCCATGCGCGATCCCTTGAGGTGGATATTGACGACGTTCTCCTCCGCCTTCTCCGCCTCCACCTCGGCCTCCACGTTCATGTGTTTGAGAAGCTTTTTCAAGAAATCGACCGCACGCTCGATCTTGCCGTCGATCGAGTCGATCAGTGTCACCCTCACCCGGGCCTGCTTCGCGCCAATGATGCCGAAGAGGCCCTTGGCGCCTTCGTCGAGCACTTCGATCTGCACGCGGTCCCTTGTCGCCGACAGCTCCGCCAATGCTTCTTGAATCGCGTCTTCAACGGTCTTGCCTGTCTTTTCAACGGTTCTCATTTAGCGCTCGCCCCTCCTTTGGCGCTCGGAGTGCCCTTCGAGAGCAAATACTGCTGTCCGATCGAGAAAATGTTGCTCGTGACCCAGTAGAGCACAAGCCCTGCAGCGAACTGCGTCGAGATCCACCCGATGAAGATCGGCATGATGTAAAGGATTGCTCGTTGAGACGGGTCGGTCACCGTGAGCAGCGACTGGAGGTATGTGGTGACCGCCGAGAGGATCGGCAGGATGTAGTATGGATCCCTCTCGGTCAGGTTCCAAATGAGAAAGTTGGGATCTGCTCCCTCAAACCCGTACGTATTCAAGACGTAGAACAGGGCGTAGAGGAACGGGAGCTGGATGAGGAGCGGCAGACATCCTCCAAGGGGATTTACTCCCTCCTGCTTGTACAGTTCGAGCAGGCGCTTTTGGTACTCCTCGGGCTTGTTCTTGTATTTTTCTTGGAGCGCCTTCAGCTTGGGCTGGAGTTCGCGCATCGCGACCATGTTCTGCGTCTGCTTCTTTGTGAGCGGGAAAAGCGCCCCGCGAATGATGAGCGTGAGCAAGATGATACCCAAGCCGGCGCTGCCTGTCACCTTCGTGAGCCATACCAGCGTCGCCTGAATCCCTGCAGGCAGCCAACCGAACAACTGACCGATGACGTCCAAGAAAGTGCCTCCAATCGCGCTCGTTCACCTATTTGACAGGGTCGTATCCCCCGGGGTTCCACGGGTGGCAGCGCAAGATTCGGCGAATGCCGTAAAGCGATCCTTTGACGAACCCGTGCTTCAGGATCGATTGCCGGGTGTATTCGGAACAGGACGGGTAGAAGCGACAGCGGTCACCGAGAATCGGCGAGAGCGCAACTTGATACAATCGAATCAATCCGGCCGCAAGGTGCTTGGGCCAGCTGAGGAAAGGCTTCATGGCTCACGGTCGTTCCTTTCGACGACGCCCGCCTTGCGCATGAGATCGATAATCGCGCCCCGAAACGGCCAAAAGCCGGAATCGACGGCGCGGCTGCGCGCAGAGATCACGACGTCGACTCCGGCTGAAACGTCGGGTATGACGGGGCGGACCGCCTCGCGCATCCAGCGCTTCAGGCGATTGCGCACCACCGCGTTTCCGATCCGCCGGCTGACCGAAAACCCGAAGCGGGGAGCCTCGCCGTCGCTCCGGTCAAACACGTGCACGACGGCCAAGCGATTCTTCCACACCGTCCCTTGCTTGAAACAGCGATCGAAATCGTCCGGCCGCTTCAGTACGACCTGTCGCCGCGCTGCCACGCTTCCATGAGACCTCCGAACCAATCCCGACATGCGCACGGCTGCACGGGTGGACCGCAAGGCAGAGCTGGCACGGGCGCCTTACGCGGAGAGGCGCTTGCGGCCCTTCGCCCGGCGGCGCTTGAGCACGAGGCGGCCAGACCTGGTCGCCATGCGGGCCATAAAGCCGTGCGTGCGCTGGCGCTTGCGCTTCTTCGGCTGGTACGTGCGCTTCATCGCACAGAACACCTCCACAAGGACACTATTTTGATTATAGCCCACCCCGTTTTCGGCGGTCAAGGAAAAATCCTTCACGACCCCCCGCCGCGCCCTCGCTCCGGGACTTTCTGACGCGCCCGCTATCATTCTCAAGGCGGTGTTTCTCCCCTCCCGTAGACTCCTTTTATGTCCTTCCACCGCGCTCGTGGGCGGGCGCCCCGGGGGTCCGCTTGCTTGCACCCCCCCAAGTCGTTTTGGTAGAATGAGTGTGCCCAAAATGCCCTTCTGATCGGCGTTTTCGGCTTTTTTCTGTCGAAAACTTGTGGACGCGCCTGTGGATTCGCTGTGGATAATCTTGCCCGATTTTCCACCGCCGATTCGACGGCGCGCCGCCTCCGAGAGCGACCAAAACGGCATCCCGAAGGTACTCGAAGGTACTCGATGCCCTAGCGGCCCAAAAGGAAGAGTTCTCGGATGTATGGGCTTAGCTGGGGTTTTGCATGTGGATGAGTCTGTGGACAACCGGCTTGCCTTAAGACCGGCAAGTGACGGGGACTCGGAGCCAAATCGCCAGTTCAGAGCCTGTGGATAACTTGTGGAATCTGTGAATACGCACACACATTCGTACGCGGGAGTTCTCCACATGGGCGTGAGGAACTCCGCCCGGTCTTCGCCTTGTGTCAAGCGAAGAGGCGCCGTTCCACACACGGGCGAACGGCGGTTTGATAGCTGCGGTGGACCACGGCGAGAAGGCAGGGGAGGATTTCAATTTTTAGCCGTGGAACACACGACTTCGTCCTCACCGCAGAAATGGGGCGCTTCCTCGATCTTGAGCTTGAGGTCGAGCCGGGCGCCCCGAGAGTATCGCGAAGAGGAGGAGCCTCTCTGCAAGGGGCGGCAGGAGGCGAACGTGGCATGCCGGATGATTTGAGAGAGCTTTGGAATCAGGTCATAAACCGCGCCAAGCAGCAGTTCAACAACCCGAACTTCAGCATGCTGATCGAGGGGGCTCGCCCCGTAAGTTTATCCGCCAATACGCTCACCGTCATGTTTCCCGACGCCTGGGCCAGGGATTGGGTGGAGGCAAGGCACCTCGGCGAAATCACTCAGGTCGTCCGCAGCTACCTTCCGACCGTGCACGAACTGCGCCTCGTCTCCCCGGAGGACAGGGGCAGAAACGACAAGGCGCCGCACGCCGGCCAGCCGGTGCAAAACGGCACCCACAACGGCGGAATGCTCTCGAGCGCCCGCAGGCACGAGCCGGTCGTCCGCAACGGCCACGACGGCAGGGACCGTATCATGGGCGCCCCGCTCAATCCCAGGTACACGTTCGACACGTTCGTCGTCGGGCCGAGCAATCACTTCGCCCAAGCCGCGTCCTTGGCCGTCGCCGAGGATCCGGCCGGGGTGTACAACCCTCTTTTCCTGTACGGGGGAGTGGGACTCGGCAAGACCCACTTGATGCAGGCGATCGCGCACTACGTTCGTGAGAACCACCAGGAGCTTTACGTCGTTTACGTCTCCTCGGAGACCTTCACGAACGACCTCATCAACGCGCTGAGCAAGCGGGCGATGGCCGAATTCCGCAAAAAATACCGCCAGGTCGACCTTCTTTTGATCGACGACATCCAGTTTGTGGCCGGTAAAGAGCAGACGCAGGAAGAGTTCTTCCATACATTCAACGCCCTTTACGAAGCAAACAAACAGATCGTCATCTCCAGCGACCGGCCGCCCAAGGACATCCCCACGCTGGAGGAGCGGCTGCGCTCCCGGTTCGAGTGGGGCCTCACGACGGACATCCAGGTGCCCGACCTCGAGACCCGCATCGCGATTCTTCGCAAGAAGGGCGAGATCGAAGGGATCTCACTGCCGAACGAGACGCTCCTTTACATCGCGACCGAAATCCAGTCGAACATCCGCGAGCTCGAAGGGGCGCTGATCCGCGTCGTCGCCTACGCATCGCTGCAAGGCCGGCCGGTGACGCCCGAAGTCGCGGAGGAGGCCCTCAAGGACATCGTCTCGTCGAAGCGCATGCGGGTGATTACCGTCGAGGCGATTCAGCAGGCCGTCGCGAACCACTACGGCATCAGCGTCGAAGATATGAAAGGGAAGAAGCGCACCCGTTCGGTCACCTTCCCGAGGCAGGTCGCGATGTTCCTGTGCCGGGAGCTCACGGACGCGTCGCTCCCTGCGATCGGGGAGGAGTTCGGCGGGAGGGACCACTCGACCGTCATGCACGCCTGCGAGAAGATCAAGGCCGAAGCGGAGATGAATGGGCCGCTTTCGCAAACGCTAAAGGAGATCGCCCAGCGCATCAAGGGTGGGGCCATCTGAAAGTCCCGGGAAAACGTGTGGAAAACTTGGGGCTTTCGCGATCGATACGTTGCGGAGAAGCTGTCGGCAAGTCAGGACGGAATTGTTGATAGGCGCGGCGCAAAGAAGCGGATCTCCCGCCGGCGCTGGAATCTGTCGACGAACCGGAGCAGTCATCAACACGGAATTCAACACCGCAAACGCCGTCTATAACGGCCTTATTTTTCCTTATCCGCATCGTACACACTGCCTACTATATACGACGACGATGTTACAATAGAATCGATCTGTTATAGTAATGGGTGTTTGGACAACCTCTGTCCGAGACAGCGCTCATGGCAGATCGAAAAGACGCGCCGAAGGGAGTGCTGGCAAGCGCCGTGCGGTTCACTTGCTCTCAAAGCGACCTTGCTCACGGCATCGCAACAGTGGAGCGGGCCGTGTCGACCCGCGAGAATATGGCGATTCTCGAGGGCATTTACATCGAAGCCAGCGGCGACCGGCTGAGGTTGATCGCCACCGACCTTGAGATGAGCATCGAGTGTTACGTCCCGGCCCTCGTCGAGGAAAGCGGGAGCGCCGTGCTGGGGGCGCGGGTGTTCTCCCAGATGGTACGCAAGCTCGCCGGGGAGCAGGTGGCGTACGCGTCAAACGGGGCGAGGACGGCCGAAATCGTCTCCGGCCGCTCCCGCTTCACGGTGCATACGATGGACCCCGACGACTTCCCGAGCTTGCCCGACGTCGACGATGCCGAGATGTGGCGAATCAAGCAGGGCGTGCTCAAGCGCATGATCCGGCACACCGCTTTCGCGGCGGCATCCGACGATTCGAGGCCGTTTTTGACGGGTGTGTTCATCGAGGTTTCCGGGGACGATATCAACTTCGTCGCCACGGACTCAAGTCGCCTCGCGTACCACAAAGGCAAGCTCAGCCGCGGCTCGGCACAACCCCGGTCGGGGATCGTTCCCGTGCGGGCGCTCTCGGAGTTGATGCGCATTCTCGGAGGCGACTACGACGCCGAGGTCGAGTTCTCTGTCACACCGAGCCAGGCCGTGTTCCGGGCCGACGGCGTTGAGATGATTTCCCGGGTAATAGAGGGACAATTCCCCGATTATAGGCGGGTTTTCCCCAAGAGCCACGCCGCGAAGTTCCGCGTGGGCCGCAGCGAGCTGCTCTATGCCGTGGAGCGCGTGTCGCTCGTAGCGCGACGCAACACGCCCATCGTCAAATTCGGCGTGAACGGGGAGACGTTGTCCCTGAGCACCCAGGAAGCCGAAGTAGGGCAGGGCTTCGAGGAGCTCTCCGTGTCGCACGAAGGGGCCGACATGGAGACGGCGTACCAGTCTCGCTACCTCATCGACGTGTTGCGGGCGATGGATGCCGACGAGGTGGACGTCTGCCTCGGCGAGGGCCTCAAACAGGGCAGCGTGACGCCGGTTGGCGACGAGGATTACCTGTACATCGTAATGCCGGTAAGGGTGGGTTAATCGCATGGATCGGGATGGGTCTCCCCAGGCCGTTTGTATCGAGGGAACCGAGATCAACTTGGGTCAGTTCCTGAAACTCTCGAGGGCGGTCAACTCCGGAGGGGAAGGTAAATCCCTCATCCAACAAGGGGCCGTTCGGGTGAACGGCGAGGTGGAGACGCGCAGGGGCCGTGCGCTCAAAGGCGGCGACGTGGTGCGGCTCGCCGGCCGCGGCACATACATTGTGAAAGGTCCGGAACAGGAGATCTTGTAGGCTTGCGCATTCGGAGCCTCGAGCTGCGACAGTTCCGGAACTACAACCACATTCAGCTTGAGTTCTCGAGCAGTCTTAACGTTTTTGTAGGCGAAAACGCTCAAGGGAAGACGAATCTTCTCGAAGCTATATACCTCCTTGCGATCGGGCGCTCGCACCGGACTACCCGGGAGGACGACTTGATCAAGCAGGGTTGCGATTGGGCCGCGGTCCGGGCGGACGTCGACCGGGAGATGGGCAGCGTGCGCATCGAGGTCGTCTTGCGCGGCGATGGGCCCAAACAGACCAAAGTCGCCGGGGAGGAAGTGAAGCGGCAGGCAGATCTCCTCGGCACGGTGAACGTCGTCGTCTTCTCCCCGGACGATCTGCAGCTCGTCAAAGGCGCTCCCGCGCTGCGCAGGCGCTTTATCGACCTTGAGATCGCTCAAGTGAGTGCCAGCTACCGCCACCACTTCGGGCGGTACCAGCGGGTGCTCAAACAGCGCAACAACCTGCTCAAGGCGGTGCAAGGCGGGTACGTCAGCCCGGACTCCCTCGAGGTTTGGGACGCGCAGCTCGTGTCCGAGGGATCCAGGATTGTCGCCAAGCGGGCCGAGGCTTTGAGGCGGCTGAGCGGCTGGGGCGCCCGCATGAACGAGCAGATCAGCAAGGGGAAAGATATTCTTTCGATCGAGTACCGGCCGTTTTTCGCGGAGGAAGGCGAGCCGCCGCAGGATTGGTGGGAGGATCCGGCCGCCGTCGCCGAGAGGTTTCAGGCGTACCTCGACAGCGTCCGCCGGGAGGAGCGCATCCGCGGGATGACGCTTGCGGGGCCGCAGCGCGACGACATCGCGTTTTTCGTCGGCGGCGTCGACCTGCGCTACTTCGGCTCACAGGGGCAGCAGCGGACGGCCGTGCTCTCGTGCAAGCTCGCCGAAATCGAGTTCATCAACGAGGAGGTAGGCGATTATCCGGTCCTCCTCCTTGACGACGTGATGTCGGAGCTCGACGATACGAGGCGGGAGCAGTTCCTAAAAACAGTCACCGGCCGCATCAACACGTTCATCACGACGACGAGCCTGCGCAGCTTCAGCGACGAAATCCTGCGGCAGGCGGCCCGTTACCGGGTCGTGGCCGGCGAAGTGATCGAGCAGCAATCCCCGGCGGTTTGACACACCCGCAAAAATCGACGTAAAATTAGGATGCCGATTCCATCGGCATCGCCTGATTTCGATGCGGTTTGCATGAGCGCACACTGGCCGTGGTGGACCCATCACGGTTTTTTCTTGCAAGCGGAAAACGCGCTTTAGGGGGGCGCGAGCGCGCAAAGGCGCGTCTAGCCGGGGGAGGCCGCCTCGATAATTCCGGCGGAACGCCAGCGACTGTGGACGGAGGTTCGGCATGGCTGAGGTGGAGAAAGGCAGCACGTACGAAGCGGAACAAATTCAGGTGCTCGAGGGCCTAGAGCCGGTCCGCCGCCGCCCGGGCATGTACATCGGCAGCACCGACGCCCGGGGCCTGCACCACCTGATCGTCGAGGTCGTCGACAACAGCATCGACGAGGCGCAAAACGGCCATGCAGACAGGATCGACGTGACGATCCGGGCGGACGGGAGCGTGCGGGTTTCCGACAACGGCCGCGGCATACCTGTCTCCATTCACCCGCATACGGGCCGTCCCGCGGTCGAGACGGTCATGACGGTGCTCCACGCCGGCGGCAAGTTCGGCGACGGCGGCGGCTACAAGGTGACCGGCGGCCTGCACGGCGTCGGCGTATCCGTCGTCAACGCGCTTTCGGAATGGTGCGAGGTGGAGGTGCGCCGCAACGGCAAAGTGTACTTCCAGCGCTACCGCCGCGGCGTGCCCGAAGCCGACCTTGCGGTGATCGGCGAAGCCGATTCGACCGGTACGACGACGACCTTCAAGCCCGACCCCGAGATTTTCGAGACGCTCGAGTTCAATGCGGAGACAATCATGTCGCGCCTTCGGGAGCTTGCGTTCCTGAACAAAGGCGTCACGATCAACTTCAAGGACGAGCGGACGGGCAAGGAGACCACGTTCAAGTACGACGGCGGGATCATCTCCTTCGTCGAGCACCTCAACAAGATGAAGGCGCCCATCCACCCGGTGATCTACATCGACAAGCAGGTAGGCACGACTCAGGTGGAAGTGGCGCTCCAGTACAACGACGGGTACGCGGAGACGGTGTTCTCTTTCGCCAATAACATCAACACCCACGAAGGCGGCACGCACCTGAGCGGCTTTCGCAGCGCCCTCACCCGCACGCTGAACGACTACGCGCGCAAGAACAAGATGATCAAAGAGTCGGAGGAGGGCCTGACCGGCGACGACGTCCGGGAAGGGCTCACGGCGATCGTCAGCGTCCGGCTCGTCGATCCCCAGTTTGAGGGGCAGACCAAGACCAAGCTCGGCAACAGCGATGTCCGGGGTGCCGTCGAGTCCGTCGTAAACGAGGGTCTCGCGATTTACCTCGAAGAGCACCCGTCGGACGCAAAGAAGATCGTCGAAAAGGCGATCCAGGCGGCCCGGGCCCGCGAGGCCGCCCGCAAGGCTCGCGAGCTCACCCGCAGGAAGAATGCGCTCGAGATCACGTCGCTCCCCGGCAAGCTCGCCGACTGCTCGCTCACCGATCCGTCCGTGTGCGAACTGTACCTCGTCGAGGGCGACTCCGCCGGAGGCACGGCGAAGCAGGGCCGAGACCGGCGCTTCCAGGCTATCATGCCGCTCCGGGGCAAGATCTTGAACACCGAACGCGCCCGGCTCGACAAGATCCTTTCCAACAACGAGATCCGGGCGATGATTTCGGCGCTCGGAACCGGGATCGGCGACGAGTTCGACATCGCAAAGGCCCGCTACGGCAAGATCATCGTCATGACCGACGCCGACTCCGACGGGGCGCACATCCGGACGCTCCTGCTCACGTTCTTCTACCGTTACATGAAGGAGCTCGTTGAGGCGGGTCACATCTACATCGCCCTGCCGCCGCTTTATCTCGTCCGTAAGGGGAAAGAAGAGCACTACTGCTACAACGACGAGGAGCTGGAACAGCTCCTCAGCCGGATCGGCAGACAAGGCGTCGAGATCCAGCGATACAAGGGTCTTGGAGAAATGGACGCCGAGCAGCTCTGGGAGACGACGATGAACCCCGAGACGCGCACCATCCTCCGGGTGACGATCGACGACGTCGTGAAAGCCGACGAGATCTTCACCATGCTCATGGGCGACGCCGTGGAGCCGAGGCGGGAGTTCATCGAGGCCAACGCGAAGTACGTGCAGCACCTCGACGTATAATTCAGCGCGCATAATCAGCGCACTGGATTCGAAGCATCGAATTACTCGATGCACACAGCGATGCATGCGCGGCGCTTGGAAATCCAAGGATAAGGACGGGGGCGAATTCCCCGGTTCCTTTCCGCGATCTCCTCGGCCGTTCCGGCCGCTTCAAGGAGGCTGCCCGTGCATCCCAGGCCCTTTGAGCATCCGCACGCCGCGCCGCGCCTGCATCCTTCTGCCCGCGTGCCGTTCAGCGAGCGGGATGCCCTGGAGCTCGCCGACCGCATCGAAAGCCACGCGACGCTGGCGGAGAAGCTCTCGTTTTACCATTCCCGCGCCCATGACCCCGAGCTCAAACGCCTCTTTGCGCGCTTTGCAGCGTTGATTTCGCACGATGTGGAACGGCTTACATCCCTGCTCGAGCGCATTCCAGGCGAAGGCGATTGGAACGTTTACTCGCAAACCGAGCCTCGTTTGCCGCAGGATGAGCGGGATTGCTTGGGGCCGGGGAGGCGGTGAACGGGTGCTTTCCGAGCGGGCGATGGCCTTGGACGTCGTTTATTCCTTGCGGTTCGAGCTAACGCAGGACAGCCGCTCACTTACCGTGTGCAGCCATCCCGAGGTGCGGGAGGCCTTCCGGGAGCTCGCCTTGGGCCACGAAGCGATGCTCGCGGAAGCCGCTGCACTGGTCCGCCGCAAGGGGTGGAGCCGCGAGCCGGATGCCAACGCGTGGGTCGCTTCGCAGCTCGTCTACCACGTCGAGCGCTCGCGCAGGCCGGAAGAATTCAAGCGTTAGCGACCGTTTCCGCCCGCTGAAGGCGAGCTTTCAGCAAGGATTTGCGCCCATTCCAGGCGAAGGAAGAAGATTGGTTTGCCGTTGAACCGAGGCGGTCGGCTCGGAGCAGCGCGAGCTCCGGATCGACCGTGTGTTAGCGACTTGATCGGTGGGTGAGTTTCCGATGGCCATGGAGTTTACCGAGGGAAAGATCGTTCCGATCGGCCTCGAAGAGGAGATGCGCCGCTCGTACCTCAACTTCGCGATGTACGTCATCGTCGACAGGGCGCTCCCTGACGTTCGGGACGGTCTCAAGCCCGTGCAGCGGAGGATTCTCAACACGATGCTGGAGATCGGCCTCCGCCCCGACCGGCCTTTCAAGAAGTCGGCACGAGTGGTCGGCGAGACCATGGCCAAGTACCACCCGCACGGCGACGCGGCGATCTACGACGCCATGGTCCGCATGGGCCAGGACTTCTCCTACCGGTACATGCTCGTTCAGGGCCACGGCAACTTCGGCAGCATCGACGGCGACCCGCCGGCGGCGATGCGCTACACCGAGGCGCGCCTTTCACGCCTTGCCATGGAGATGCTGCGCGACATCGACAAGGAGACCGTCGACTACGGGCCCAACTTCGACGACTCGCTCGAACAGCCGCTCGTCTTGCCGGCGCGCTTTCCCAACCTCCTCGTCAACGGCGCCACCGGTATCGCCGTCGGCATGTCGACCAACATCCCGCCGCACAACCTGACCGAAGTGATCAACGCGTTGATCGACATGATCGACAACCCGGACATCACCGTCGACGGCCTCATGAAGCACATCAAGGGGCCTGACTTTCCGACCGGCGGCCTGATCCTCGGCCGGGAGGGTATCAAGGAAGCGTACCGCACCGGGCGCGGCCGGATTTTGATCCGCGCCAGGGCGCGGATCGAGCAGATGCAAGGCGGCAAGCACCGGATCGTCGTCACCGAGATCCCGTACATGGTGAACAAGGCCGCGCTCGTCGAGAAGATCGCGGAGCTTCACAACGAGAAGAAGGTGGACGGGATCACCGCGCTGCGCGACGAGTCCGACCGCAGCGGCATGCGGATCGTGATCGAGCTCAGGCGCGACGTAAATCCGAATATCGTTCTCAACCAGCTTTTCAAACACTCGCAGCTGCAAGAGACGTTCAGCGTGATCATGCTCGCCCTCGTGAACGGCGAGCCGAAGGTGCTCGATCTCAAGGGCATGCTTTACCACTACCTCGAGCACCAAAAGGACGTCGTCACGCGGCGGACCAAGTTTGAGCTGCGCAAGGCGGAAGAGCGGGCGCACATCCTCGAAGGGTACCGCATCGCGCTTGACCACATCGACGAGATCATCCACATCATCCGGCACGCGGAGAGCGATCAGGACGCGAAGACGAAGTTGATGGAGCGTTTCGGCCTTTCCGAGCGGCAGGCGGTCGCGATTCTCGACATGCAGCTGCGCCGCCTGACGGGCCTCGAGCGCGAAAAGATTGAAAGCGAGTACCAAGAGCTCGTCAAGACGATCGCCCGCCTCAAGGAGATCCTCGGCGACGAGCGGAAGCTCTTCGGCCTCATCAAGGAGGAACTGGCGGAGATCCGCGACAAGTACGGCGACGAGCGCCGGACGGAGATCACGGCGGCGCAGGGCGATATCGAGGTGGAGGATCTCATCGCCGACGAGGACATCGTCGTGACGCTCACGCACCACGGCTACGTGAAGCGGCTTCCGCTCACGTCGTATCGCAGTCAAAAGCGGGGCGGCAGGGGCGTCACCGCGCTCAGCACCAAGGCGGAGGACTTCGTCGAGCACCTGTTTATCACGTCGACGCACACGTACATCGTGTTCTTCACCAACAAGGGGCGCGTGTACCGGCTCAAAGCGCATGAGATCCCCGAAGCGGGCCGGAACGCCCGCGGCACGGCGATCATCAACCTGATCCAAATCGAGCCGGGCGAGCGCATCCAGGCGGCGATCCCGATCAAGGAGTACGACGACGACCACTACCTCTTCATCGCAACCCGGAACGGCACGGTGAAGAAGACCGTCCTATCCGAATTCGACAGCTCGTACTCGGGGCTGATCGCACTCACCCTCGACGAGGACGACGAAGTAGTCGGCGTACAGCTCACCGACGGCAAGCAGGATCTGCTCCTTGTCACGCGCGAGGGGCAAGCGATCCGCTTCCACGAGGATGATGTCCGGCCGATGGGCAGAACAGCCCGCGGCGTGCGGGGGATCACCCTCGACCCGGGTGACGCCGTCGTGGGAATGGACGTCGCCCACCCCGACCGGGACCTCCTCGTCGTGACGCAGAACGGTTTCGGCAAGCGAACCCCGCTTTCCGAATACCGGATCACCGGCCGCGGCGGCAAGGGGATCCGGACGATCCAGATGACGGACCGCAACGGGCCGATCACCGGGATCAAAGTCGTGCGGGAAGACGACGACATCATGCTCATCAGCTTGGAGGGCATCATGATCCGCTTGAGCGTCAAGGACATCTCGCGGCTCGGGCGGAGCACGCAAGGTGTGAGACTCATGCGGCTCGGCGAGAACGACCGGGTCGTTGCGCTGGCTCAGGTTGCGACCAAGGACGACGACAACGACAGCGGCAACGGCAGCGGTGACGACGAAACCGACCAGGCGCAACTGGACTTATAGGTCTTCCGGCTGGAATGTGTCGTGAGGGTGGCGCGCCGGACGCGTCACCCTCAGTATTTCCCGGGAAATAAGCAAGTGAGGTCACGGCGAAGACTCCCGGCGACAAGGCAGTTTGTGGGAGCCGGCGACAAGGCACTGGTCAACCGGGACCAGATGAGGTATAATGCGATATTGAGTCCCGTCATGGATCGTGGGACTCGCAACAAACCAGCAGACAAACGGGGATGTAGCTCAGTTGGGAGAGCGCCGCCCTTGCAAGGCGGAGGTCGCCGGTTCGAATCCGGTCATCTCCACCACGAAAGGCCCTTCGTGAAGAAGCTCGCGGAGGGCCTTTCTCTTGTCCGGAAAAGGCACCTTCGTATCTTTGGGCGAACTTGAGGCGAAGCGCCGACGCAGTGTGGGCGTGAACTCGGTTGTGGTTCGTGAGGCGGTTCCGGGCGACTCGAGCAGTTGCCGAGGCTCCTTCCGCAATTGCCCTCCCGACCCGAGTCTCCCGGCGCCAAGGTGCCGGAACGCAGCGAGGCTGCCGTGATATTTGAAAGGATGTTGGCAGCCGAGGGCATTACTGTGTTCGTGGCGAGCGATTCTGAGCGTGGTGCGCTGGTAGGATCCGCGAGCCTCGTGGTCGTCCCCAACCCGACATACGGGGGCAGGCCGTGGGCCGTGGTCGAGAACGTGGTCGTGGCGCGCGAGTTGCGAGGTCGGGGAATCGGACGTCGGCTCGTGGAGGCGGCGATCGAAAAGACTCGGCGCCTGGGTTGCTACAAGGTGCAGCTCATCAGCGGCCCAAAGCCCGAACAAAAGGCGTTCTATAAAGCTTTGCGATTCGACTCTGCGAACTGCCCCGGACACAGGATGTACTTTGACCGGTAGTGACCGGCAGGTGCAGTTTCTCGAAAATTGGGCGCCGCCGAAAAGGAGCCCGCAAAGTCGTCTCGCAGGGTCGCATAGCCTCACGGGGTCTGTCAAGGAGGAACTTCGACGGCCCGAGAATACATTCCGCACGAGCGCGCGACTTAGAGCCTGATCACTTCCTTTATCGCGGATCCGGATTCAAGGGATACAGGGTTGACCCATGCGCAAACCCACCGTTCACGAAATCGCACGAAGGGCGCACGTCTCCCCGACGACGGTGTCCCGGGTGATCAACGGCGGTTCGGGCGTCGATGAGGCGACCCGGGCCCTCGTCTGGCGCGTGATTCGAGAGCTTGACTACGAAGTCGTGCGCCACCCGGACCGGCTTGCGAGCATCCTGGTGTTCGCGCCGAATGCGAGCTTCCACAACGCCCAGTGGCGGCTGGCCGTAAGCGGCGTCCTTCACGAAGCGACCCGCCTTTCGATACCGGTCATCTTCTCCAGCAGGGCGACAGACGGCGAAGTCGAGTCGGTGTTGCGTTCGACGTTTCGCAGCGACGGCGTGCAAGGCGTCATCGAGGCATGCCTGCCGATGGACCGGGGCCCGCTTGTGCTCCCGAACGACGGCAAGGTCGCGAAGGTCTCCATGCTGATGGACGCCGGGGATCACCGCGTGAACATCGACGTGTACGACCAGTTCTACGAATTGACGCAGGAGTTGATCAGCCTCGGCCACACCCGCATCGCCTTGGCGGTCAACGCCCTCACGTACTGGCCGGTTCACCGGAGAATCGAGGGCTTTCTCGACGCGTGTCGCGCCGGCGGGATCGACGATCCCGAGATCGCAACCATCACGCCTTCCTGGAAGGCGGCGTCGTGGCTCGAACAACGGCTTCGCCGCGACGATCGTCCGACCGCGATCATCGGCGGGACGAGGGAGCTTTCGAAGCTGCTCTTCGCGGAGCTCTTGCGCCTCAGGATCGAGGTCCCCGGGGAGCTTTCGTATGCCGGGGTGGGGCACGCGCTCCTGTACGAGAAACCGCTTTACGACACGATCGAACAGCCGACGTTCGATTTGGGGAGGGAGACAGTACGCCTGCTCCAGCGCATCGTCACACGCCCGGGCACGGAAACGCTTTCGGTCACGCTTCCCGCTAGGGTCGTCAAAGTCGGAAGTATCGACACGCCTCCGGGCCGGGTGTGACCGCAAGGGCGCCGGCCTCTCGGTGAAGTTTACGACGGTCGTTTTCAGAGGATGGACAGGAGTTTAGACAAAGTTTTCAGAATACATTTCGTAACAGGGCCGGCCGGGACCCGCATGAAACATCGGGACACAGAGACTGAGATTCCACATTCGTGGAGGAGGAACGCCGTGACTCGAAGGGAGCGTATCTCAATTTTTCTGACCCTTGCGCTGTTCGCAGCGATGATGTTCAGGGCGGTCGGGGCTGTCCAGGCGAAGACCAGGGTGACGCTCTGGTCCATCGGAGCGGAGAACGGAACGTACGCGCAAGTCTTCAAGAAGCTGATTCCCAAGATCCAAGAGCAGTTCCCGGACGTGGAGATCAACGTCGAGTACAACGCGTCGGCGGAAAAGTTCACCGTCGCCATCGCTGGCGGTGTGGCGCCGGACATCGTCATCCTCGCGACCCGCGGCGCCGGCTCGTTCGTCCAAAACGGCCTCGTCGCGCCGCTCGACCGCGAGGCGTTCGGCATCAAGACCGACGATGAACTCCGCGGCTTGTTCTACGGCGGCGCCATCAACAGCATGTACATGTCGGATGACGTCTACTTCATGCCGACGGAAGTCACCACGCTTGGGACATTCGCCAACCTGGATCTCCTCGCGGAATCCGGGCTGCACCCCGTCGTCCCGCAGACTTGGGAAGAGCTCCTCGACGCTGCAAAGCGGGCGGTCCGCCGCGACGCAAACAACGTGATCACCAAAAGCGGGGTCATCCTGAACCGCCACTACATCTGGCCGTCCCTATACTGGCTCGCCCTTGTGCGGCAGGCGGGCACGGACTGG
>NICF_comb_assmDRAFT_10001051_pt1 | contig 22223 bp, 18 predicted proteins | sample NewIslPassag4_SG_FD_11279 | JGI IMG/M metagenome (IMG submission 11279) | reverse complement strand
GCATGTTCGGCCTGTCCGGCCGTTTCGTCACCCTCGTGCTGGCGCACACGGTCATGATCACGCCGTTCATCCTGCGGGTCGTCCTGCAAAGCCTGCGCGAGATGAACAGCCGGCTCGAGGAAGCGGCGTACAGCCTCGGGGCGGGCAAATGGTCGACCTTCCGGCGCGTCATCCTGCCGATCATTCTGCCCGGCGTGCTGGTCGGCGCGGTGTTCGGCTATCTCATCTCGTTCACCGACGTGACGCTCACCATGTTCATCTCGAGTTCGGGCAACACCACATTCCCGGTGCGCGTCTACTCCGAACAGCGCTCCGAGGGGCTGAACATGGTGGTGCTCGCGTGGTCGGCCGTCATCACGCTCGTCATTTTCATCATTTCGCTGCTCGGAGAAAAATTCGCCAAATGGTCGCGATACTTCTGAGCGCCACCGGACGCGGCAGCTCCCGAATCCGGGCATGCCGCGGAACCGCTACGGGGAGGGACAGATCATGCAGAACAAAATCGGACCGTTCCGCATCGGAGACAAACCCGCGTTCACGCAAATTACGGCCGATCAGGCGGCGCCGTACGTCATCTTCGTCGTGAAAGATCCGCTCCACGGCTGCGAGAAAGACACGGCCGAGGAGGTGGCCGAATATTTCGACGAGCGCCGGCTCGTCAGCGACACCGGCATGTGCAAGGTGTACACGGGCGCCTATTCGGGCGTTCCGGTCACGGTCGTCTCCAGCGGCAGCGGATCGCCGGAGCTGGAGATCGTCCTGATGGATTTCATGATGAACACCGACGCCCACACGTTCATCCGCGTCGGCGGCTCCGGCGCGATGCAGGAATGGCTGTCGGTGGGCGACCTCGTCATCGCGACCGGCGCGGTGCGCGACGAGGGCACAAGCCTCGCGTACGTGCCGCCGCAATTTCCCGCCGTCGCGGACTGGCAGCTTGTGGCGTGCATGAAGAAAGCCGCCGAGAAGCGCGGTTTCCGCCATCATCTCGGCCTGACCCGCTCCGTCGACTCCGAATATCCGGGCGTCGCGCGTCCCGCCCGCGGCGGCTTCATTCTTGAGCGGCACAAGCAGCAATTCGAGGAATGGCATCGCGCGGGCGTGCTGAACGTGGAGCGCGAGGCGTCTATCCTGCTCACGCTGACGACGCTGTTCGGCCTGCGCGGCGGCGTGGTCAACAGCATCGGCGACAACTTCGTGACGGGAGAACCGTTCAAGGCCGGCGCGGGTTTCGCGAACGCCATCGTCACCGCGCTCGACGCCATCGTCCTGCTCGATCGGGAGCTGAAAGCCGGGACATGAGCGGACCGGAAAGCCTGTTGAGCCACGATGAAAGGAGAATCGCGGCATGAGCTACCTGGTGCTTGACGGCCTGTCCAAAACATTCCGCCACGTCGAGGTGCTGCGCGACATCCGGCTGAACGTCGAGGAGGGCGAATTCATCTGCCTGCTCGGTCCGAGCGGTTCGGGCAAGAGCACGATCCTGCGCCTGATCGGCGGCTTCGAGACGCCGGACAGCGGCACGATCGAGCTGGCCGGCCGCTTCATCGAGAATCTGCCTCCCAACCGCCGCGACATCGGCTTCGTCTTCCAGGATTACGCGCTGTTCCCGCACATGACCGTGGAGGAGAATGTGCGCTTCGGACTGGCTTATCGCAAGATGAGCAAAGAGGAAATGCGCGAGCGGGTCCGGTCCGTGCTCGAGCTGGTCGGGCTTTCCGGCATGGAGAAGCGCTATCCGCGCCAACTGTCCGGCGGCCAGCAGCAGCGCGTTGCCATCGCGCGGGCCGTCGCGCTCCGGCCGACGCTGCTGCTGCTCGACGAGCCGCTGTCGAATCTGGACGCGAAGCTCAGGCGGCAGATCCGGCTGGAAATGCGGCAGCTTCAACAGGAGCTCGGCATCACGACGGTCATGGTGACCCATGATCAGGAAGAAGCGATGACGATGAGCGACCGCATCGCCATCCTGCAGAACGGCATGATCCAGCAGTTCGACACGCCGCTCAAGCTGTACCGCGAGCCGGTCAACCTGTTCGTCGCCGGGTTCATCGGCGATCCTCCGATCAACCTTCAGCCCTGCAAGGTGGAGATTCGGGAAGGCCGCGCGGAACTGCCGGTCTGGGGCGCGCGCTTCCGCATCGAGCCGTCGGGCGGCGCGCCGCTTGAGGAAGGGCGCGAGCTGGTGCTCGGCATCCGGCCGGAGAACCTGACGATTGCCGCCGCGGACGATCCCGGCGCGGCCGTCATCGCCGCGACGGTGGAAGCGGTGGAACATCTGGGCGGTTCCGCGCTGGTGCACGCGCGGACAGCGGACGGCAGCCGGCTGTGCGCCGCGGTCGGCGCGCAGGACGTGCCGCAGGCGGGCTCGCGCATCGGATTGGGCGTGCGCACGGACGAGGCGCTCCTGTTCGACGGACAGACGACGAACCGGCTGCCCGAACTCGCCCTGAAGGAGTGTCGCCCGCAGGCCGCGGTTTAAACGACGGGAGGAAAGCCATGAAAAGACCGAACATCCTGACATTTGGCAACATCGTCATGGACGGCTTGTACCGGGTCAAGCATCTGCCCGGCCACGACGAGAAAGTGTTCGCAACCTCATCGGTCTGGTCGCCCGGCGGACCGGCGGTTCATTTCGCGCTGGCGGCCGCGTCGCTCGGCCTCTCCGCCAGCGTGCTCGGCTGGATCGGAGCGGACGCGTTCGGCCGGCAGATCGAAGAGACGCTTCGCAGGCGCGGCGTGTCGCCGCTGTTCGAGCGCGTGCCCGACACGCTGACGCCGACCGCGGTCGTCGTCGTCGACCAGACGGGCGAGAAAGCCGTGCTGCTCTCGCCGCCCATAGACAGCGGGCGGCTGACCGTGGCGCAGCTCTTGCCTGGCGTCAACATCTCCGCGGCCGACCATCTGCACACGCACCTGTTCCGGGAAGCATTCGTGCTGCGCGTGCTGGACGCGGCGAAGCGGCTCGGCGTCAAGACATCCCTCGATGTCGAGCCGTCATCCGTGGAGCGCTGGGGCACCGAAGCGGTGCGCCGCGCGCTTGCGCTCACCGACATCGCCTTCGTCAACGAACGGGCCGTCAACATGCTGGCGCCGGGCGGCGCCGGTCTGGAGGCGAAGCTGCCCGACATCGCCGCCTCCGGCCCGTCGATCGTCGTCTGCACGCGCGCGTCCCGCGGCGCCGTCGCGTACGCGTCCGGCAAGCTGATCGCCTGCCCGGCCATTCCGGTCAAGACGAGCAATTCGCTGGGCGCGGGCGACATCTTCTCGAGCGCCTTCGTCTACGCCCTCCTGTCCGGCAAGCCGCCGGAGGAGGCGGCCGTCACGGCGACCGCGGCATCGGCGGTGTCGGTCAGCCGCTCGCAGGACACCGTCTACTACCCGACGGAAGACGACATCGCGGACATGCTGGCGCTGTCGCCGATCGCAGCTTCAATCACCGAGGTGGAGTTCAATGGAAATCTATACGAACGCTGACGTGCTCGTCGGAGAAGAGCTGGATTATGTGCCGAACGCGACGATCGTCGTCGAGAACGGACGCATCGCGGCCATCGAGCGGGACGTCCGCAGGGACGGCATCGATCTCAAGGGCGGGCTGGTCATTCCGGCGTTCGTCGACGCGCACACGCACATCGGCGACACCGCGGCGAAAGAACTCGGCATCGGCATGCAGGTGGAGCTGGCCGTGCAGCCGCCGCACGGCCTGAAGCACCGCTTCCTGCAGCAGCTCGACGAAGAGGAACTCATCGCCTCGATCCGCCAGGGACTGAAGGAAATGCTGATGTCCGGCATCGCCGCGTTCGGCGATTTTCGCGAAGGCGGCCTCGAAGGCGTGCGGGCGCTCAGGACGGCAAGCCGGGGGCTGCCGATCCGCCCGGTCATCCTCGGGCGGCCGATGGCCGATTACCGCGCGAACGAGCAATTGACGCGGCGGGAGCTGGAGCTGGTGGCCGAAGAAGCGGACGGCTTCGGCATCTCCGGCATCAACGCGTTCGAGATGGACGTATTCAGGATGATGCGGCAGATCGCGAAGGACAAGCTGGTCGCGATCCACGTCAGCGAATCGCCGCGCGACGCGGCCATGTCGATCGGCAAATTCGGCAGGACCGAAATCCAGCGCGCGTTCGAATTCGAGCCGGATCTGATGGTCCATCTCACCCACGCGACGGACGAAGATATGCACGAGCTCAAGCGGCGGGGCCAGGCGATCGCGGTGTGCCCGCGCACGAACCTCCTGCTCGGCGACGGCATCCCGCCGCTGCACCATTTCTACCGCCGGGAAATCCCGTTCTCGATCGGTTCGGACAACATGATGTTCTCGAGCCCCGACATGTTCCGCGAAATGGATACGGCCAGCCGCGTGGCGCGCGGCTTGACGATGGATCCGGAAAGCATCGACGCGCGGTTCCTGCTGCGGTCGGCGACGCTCTCCGGCGCGCGGGCGCTGAAGCTCGACCGCGATCTCGGCACGGTGGAAGCCGGCAAGGCGGCATCGTTCATCGTGCTGGACGCGGCCAGCCAGTCGTTCGTCTACAGCCACGACCGCGTATCGTCGATCGTGCATCGCTGCGCGCCGGCGGACATCGCCTGGTTCGTCTGCTCCGGCGTCACGGTCATCCGCGAAGGCCGTTTCGTGCTGGATCTGTGAGCGGAAGCGCGGACTCGGCCCAGGATAAATCCAGATATTGCAGGTGATGATCTTGCGCTATTCGGCGGAAGTACAGAGCGCGTTGGAGGACGGCAGAGCGGTGGTCGCGGTGGAATCGACGATCCTGACGCACGGCCTTACCCTGCCCCGCGCCCTCGAGCTCGCCGTCGGCGTCGACGAGGCGATCCGGGCGCGCGGCGCGGTGCCGGCCTTCCTGGCCATGGTGGAGGGCGAGCTGCGCATCGGCCTTGACCGCGGCGAAATGGAATGGCTGGCCTCCGCCGACGGGCGGGTGAAGCTGTCGATGTCCGATCTCGCCATCTGCAGCGCGCGCCGGCTGTCGGGCGGCACGACGGCCGCAGCGACGGCCTGGCTCGCCGCGCGCGCGGGCATCCGCGTGGCGCTGGCCGGCGGTCTCGGCGGCGTGCACCGCGACGTGCTCGACACGTGGGACATCTCCGGCGACCTGAACGCGCTCGCCTCGTCAAGCGTCCTGATGGTATGCGGCGGCATCAAGACGTTTCTCGACATCGGCAAAAGCCTGGAAGCGCTGGAGACGCTCGGCGTGCCGGTATTGTCGTACGGGCAGGACCGGTTCCCCGGCTACTACGTGCGCGAATCGGAATATGCCGCCGTCCGGATCGATTCGGGCGCGGAAGCGGCGGCCATCGCGCTCAGGCATTGGGAAATCGGCATGACCGGCGGGCTGCTGCTGGGCGTCCCGATCCCGGCCGAGGCGGCGCTGCCCGGCCGGCGCATCGAGGCGATCATCGACCGCGTGCTGTCGGACGAGAGCGGCACGGGCGACGGCAAGCACGTCACGCCCCGCATCATCCGCGCCATCGAGCGGGAGACGGGCGGCGAGACGGCGGCGGCGAACCGCGCGCTGATCGTCGCGGCCGCGGAAGTGGCCGCCGACGCGGCCATCGCGATGGCGGGCGCCGGCCGATGAGCGGACAAGCGCGGCGTGCCTCTCGTTGAACGCGTTGCATGTCTTGACAGGGGCCGCGGAGTTCCCGATACGCGAAACGGGCTTTCGTCCCGAGCGACACGCTTTGGGCGGAAGCCCGTTCTCCCATGGTCCGCGCGGCGGGCCGGTCATGACTTGACCGCGCCGCTCGTCACGCCGGAGAAGATGAACCGCTGCATGAACAGGAACATCACGATCGTCGGAATGAAGATCAGCAGAATGTACGCCGAGATGACCTCCATGCGCGCCGCGTTCGGACCGACGAACGACTGGATCGCCGTCGCCACCGTGCGCAGGCCGCGGTCCGGCATGTACAGATAGGGCACGTAGAAGTCGTTGTAGATCGTGATGAACTTCAGGATGACGACGGTCGCCGTCGCCGGTCCGAGCAGCGGGAAGATGATCCGGTAGAAAATTTTGAACAGCGACGCGCCCTCGATCATCGCCGCCTCGTCAAGCTCGTACGGGATGTTGCGGACGAACTGGAGATAGATGGTGAGCTGGATGACGTCCGCCCCCAGGTACAGCGCGATCGGCGCGCCGTACGTGTTGTACAGGCCGAGCGCCTTGATGACCGAGTATGTGACGACCTGGGTCGTGATGAGCGGGATGACCGACGCCACCAGGTACGAGCCGATGATGAGATTTCTCCCCCTGAATTCAAACCGCCCGAGCGCGTACGCCGACATCGAGCCGATCAGCACGTTGCCGACGATCGACACGAACAGGATGAGCAGCGTGTTGCCCAGGCCGAGCGCCAGATCCCCCTTCTCCCAGGCGATCGCGAAATTCTCGAAGTTCCAGGTCTCGGGCAGGGACAGGCGGTTCATGTAGAATTCCTGCCGCGTCTTGAACGCCCCGACGAACACGGAGTACAGCGGGAAGAACACGACGAACGAGGCGAAGAGCAGCGCGATATATTTTCCGGTGTCCAGCAAGACCTGTTTCGCCTTCATCTCCCGCTCACCGTCCTTCCCTGAGAAGCAGCTTCTGGATCAGGACAACGACGCCGACCATCAGGAGCAGCACGACCGCGAGCGCGGACGCCAGGCCGAACTGGTTGAACTTGAACGCGACGTCCAACGTTTTCATCAGGAACGTGGACGTGTCGTTCGCGCCGAGCGTCATGATGTACGGCACCGTGAACGCCTGCAGCGCGCCGCTCAGCGTCAGAATGAGCATCAGCTCGACGACGCTCCTGATGCTCGGAAAGGTAATGTGCCAGAAGCTCTGCCACGCGTTCGCGCCGTCGATGCGCGCCGCCTCGTACCAGTCCTCCGAGATCGATTGCAGCGCGCCGATGAAAATGACCATGTTGTAGCCCATGTACATCCAGAGGGACACGAACGCCAGCGCCCAGTCGTTGATCGCCGGATTGCCGAGCCACTGCTGTTTCCAGGCCGAGAGGCCGAGCGCGTCCAGCAGCTTGTTGAGCGACCCGTAGGACGTGTGGTACACGGTCGTGAACATGATCGCGATCGCGACCTGATGCAGGACGTACGGCAGGAACAGGATGACCCGGAACACGTTCCGCCCCTTGAGATTCGAGTTCAGGATGACGGCGAAGAACAGCGCCAGAGCGGTCTGGACGATCCCGCCGATGAAATAGTACAGGTTGTTGCGCAGAATCCGGAAGTACTCCGGATTCGTGAAGATCTCCTCGTAGTTCTTCAGCCCGACAAAGCGCATGTTCTTGAAGCCGAAGCCGTCCCAGTCCGTGAAGCTGTACCAGACGAGCATGACGGACGGGTAATACGTGAACAGCAGCAAGAGCGTGACCGGCAGGGCGAGAAACGTCACGATGATGATGATCCGCTGCGTTTTGTAGCTGAGGTTCAATGGGCCGCGCCTCCCTTGTTGCCTGGATCCGGATTGCCGCGATCCGGCGAGACCGTTCCGCGCGCGCCGCGATGCGGCAGGCGGCGCCCCCGCGGGCCGGCGCCTCCGCATGCGCCGCCCGACGAACCGTTGGAAACGCAGGAACATATTCGGTCCTGTCCGCGGAAACGATCTGAGGCTGCCGTCAGGAGCGATCCGAGCCGCCCTGAAGGTCAGCCCCATTCCGCGCGCCGGTTGCGCGTTCGACGAATCAACAGCCTCAATAACCGAGCTCTTTCTTGGCCGCGGCCCACTTCTGATTCAGCTTGTCGAATTCGGCCTTCAGATCCTTCGCGACGGCCATTTGCTGGATTTCTTCGCCCGTGAACGGAATCTGCGCCTTGTTCGCGATCTCGTTGAAGCGGGAATCCGAGGGCACGGATTCGAGAACGTTCGGGTTGTAGCTCATGAACTCCGCCATTTGCGGCAGCGTCGGTTCGTTGTTCTTGTTGATCGGAATGAACCCGGAGTCGGCGTCATAGCCGGAATCCATGACGAAGAACTTGACGAACGCCTTCGCGGCTTCGATGTTCTTGCTGTCCTTGCTGACGCCCATGAAGTAGTCGGGGCCGAGGACGGCGTTCACCGTGCCGCTGTTGTCGTGCGGGAACGGGAAGAAGCCGATGTCTTCCGCCGGCGCGCCGCCTTGCTCGATGATCTGGTTGATGACCCAGTTGCCGAGGAAGTACATCGCCGCGTTGCCCGTCGCGATTTCGACCTTCGAGGCCTCCCAGTTGTTCGTCGCGAGGTCTTCCTCGACGTAGCCCTTCTCGATCAGCGTGCGGACGATGTTCAGGCCGGTGCCCCACGCGTTGTCGAGCTGGAACGGCGCGTCCATTTCCACCATCTTGTTCTCGAATTCGACGTCGCCGGAGAAATGCGCCAGGCTGTTGCGGCCCCATTGGCCCATCGGCCATTGCGCGCCGTAGTTGATGTAGATCGGCACGATGCCGGCGTCCTTCAGCTTCCGGCACGCTTCGTAGAACTCGTCCAGCGTCTTCGGCACTTCCGTGATGCCGGCCTTCTCGAACGCCCGCTTGTTGTACACGATGCCGTTCGTCGAAGCGCCCGTCGCGACGCCGTAGTAGTTGCCTTCATGCGCCTTGAAATCCGCGAACCGCACCTGGTCGAAAATGCCGAGGTCGTTCAGCGGCGCGAAGAAATCGCAGAGCTCGGAGTTCGCGATGTTCGTCGGAATCATGAGCACGTCGCCCGCGTCGCCGGCCGTCAACTTGACGCGGATGTCCTGCTCGTAGTTCGTGTACGGCGCGTATTTGACCTTGACGTTCGGATACTGCTTGTTGAATTCCGCCACATACTTGTCGAAAGTGCCGTTGTCGACCAGGTCCGTGCGGTGCGTCGCGAAGACGATTTCGCCGGAAATGCCGGTGTCGGCGCCTTCGTTCGTCTGACCGCCCGCGTTGCCCGCGCCGCCGTTGTCCTTGTCGTTCTTCGAACCGCCGCACGCGGCAAGCGCGAGCGTGAGCGCCATGAGGACGGACAGCGTCACGGCGAATCTTTTCTTCATGCGCATGTACCCCCTGTTGCTGTGTTGTGGCCGACCGGCGGCGGCTTATGCGGCCATGGCCGATCGGTTCGGGCTTCATGTTAGCGGTGAAAACCGCTCAACAATAATGCAGCCTTTGTCTTGTCCTTTGTTATCCTGACTTGTCGCGCAAAAAATATGCGCCGCTGCCCGAACCTGCCGGACGATCCGGCGGCATTCGTCCGGCGTCATGCCCGCGATCCGCTTGATCCTTCGGATGAAACAGGCAAAATACGGATGGCCCGCCCGCTTGCCCGCTTCACAGGCTGTCGTGATCTGCGTCCCGGGGTTCACGGATATGCGAATGATCTTTCGCGGATGCGGAGGCGTTTGCGGAATGCATGGGACTTGGCATAAGGGGACCGCATCGGCTGCCCCGGTCCGAGGCAGCCGGCTGAAGGGGGGATTCATCCGAATCCGGAGGGTGACATGCGCATGGTGGCGGCCCGAGAGCGGCTTGAAGGGGCGCTTCCCGTCGCGATCTCATCCGGTGTCCGAATTTTTCCCGGATTTCCGGTGGCGCAGCAGGCGGGCGATATTGCGGGCCTTGTGGCGGATCAGACTCTCGGCGTCGGCCACCGATTGCTCGAGCGAAATGGGGCCGTTCGCGATGGCGTGCATGCTCTCGAACACGTCGTACAGCGGTTCGAGATCGCCGTCCAGACTTCCCGAGATCAGAATGGTGGGAACGCCGAACTGTTTGGCCCGCATGGCGACGTTGTACGGCAGTTTGCCCTGCAGCGTCTGGCTGTCCGTCTTGCCTTCGCCCGTCACGACCCAATGCGCTTTCCTGAGGCTCGCGTCGAGTCCGGTCACGCGGGCGAGAATGTCGGCTCCCGACTCGATGACGGCGCCGACGGCCAGCAGCGCGAATCCCAGTCCGCCCGCCGCTCCGGCTCCCGGCTCGTTGCGGAGCGAACGGCCCAGATGCGCCTCGACGCGGGAGGCGTAGATTTCCATTGCCTTGTCAAGCTCCTCGATCTGTTCCGGCGTCGCGCCTTTCTGCGGGCCGTACACGTACGACGCGCCGTTCAGCCCGCACAGCACGTTGGTGACATCGCTGGCCACGACAATCCTCGACGACTTGACGCGCGGATCCAGCGCGGAGAAATCGACCGCATGCACCTTCGCGAGCGAACGGGCGATCGGCGGCAGCGGGGTCCCGCCGCGGTCGTAAAATTTCGCGCCGAGCGCCTGCAGCATGCCGATGCCGCCGTCGTTCGTGGCGCTCCCGCCCAGGCCTATGATCAGATGGGAAAACCCGCTGTCCAGCGCGTGCAGGATGCACTCGCCGACTCCGTATGTACCCAGCAGCATCGGATTCCTTCGCTCAACCGGGACGAGCGACAGGCCGGCGACGGCCGCGATCTCGATGACGGCCAATCTGGGCGATTCCAGCGCGCCGTAATAAGTGGTGACCGTCCGGCCGTCCGGACCCGTGGCCCGCAGCGTGACGCGCTTCCCGCCGGTTGCGTGCAGAAACGAATCCACGGTGCCTTCTCCGCCGTCAGCCATCGGAAAGACGGAGATGGAGGCATGCGGCAATTCAAGCATCAGAGCGTTGCCGATGATGTCTCCGACCTGTTTCGCCGACAAGCTTCCCTTGAAAGAATCGGGGGCCACAACGATATGCATGGTTCTCCTTCTTTCTGTGCGTTCTGCAGCGGTTCATGATGGTTGAAGCGATTGGGAATCAGGCACAAACGGTTTGCGCCGTCCCTCCCTGGACGGCGCGTCCGTTCCGCGATGATGATCTTGTATGAATGGGGCAAGACACGGGCCTTGCCCCCGTCGACGATGACGACACGCCGGCACAATGCAACCGGGAGATCAGGTTTCCCGTATCGGCCATCCGACGCAAGACGCGATCCCGGATGAGATTACAGGAATGCTTCAAGCAGTCGACGGACTTCCGCTTTCCTGGGCACGCGCGGGTTGTATTGAATGTATTGGTCTGTCATGATCTGATCCGTAATCTCATCAAGTTTGCTGTCATCCATGACGATGCCGATATCGCTGAGCTTCTCCGGAATGCCGACATCCTTCGCCAGCCTGCGCACGCGCTCGATGCCTCCCAGCGCCGCGTCCTCGACCGACTTGCCCCTCACGTCGACGCCGAGCGCTTCGGCGATGTCCGCGAACTTGCGCGGATTGCCGATCCAGTTGTACTCGAGAACGTGCGGCAGCGCGATGGCGTTCAGGACGCCGTGCGGCGCTTCGAAATGGCCGTTGATCGCGTGCGAGATCGAGTGCACGATGCCGATCAGCGCGTTGCCGAACCCGATGCCGGTCGTGGTGCTGGCGACCAGCATGTTCTGGATCGCCTGGATGTTGCTGCTGTCGGCCACGGCCGGGCGCAGATTGTCCCGGATCATCCGGATGGCGTGCAGGTTCAGCGCGTCGGACACCGGCGTCGCGTTCCTGGACGTGTAGCCTTCGATCGCGTGCGTGAGCGCGTCCATGCCCGTCGCCGCCACGACGGAAGCGGGCAGCGTCCGGAGCAGGTTGCCGTCCAGGAACGCGACGCGGCAAGCCATCGAAGCGCCCCCGACGATATCCTTCATCCTGGTCTTGGGATTCAGGATGGCGCATGCGCGCGTCACCTCGCTTCCCGTGCCGACCGTCGTCGGCGCCACGAAGAGCGGCACCGGCGGAATCTTGTAGACTTCGCGTCCGAAATAGTCGCCGAGGGAACCGCCGTTCGTGAGCAGGACGGAAATCCCCTTGGCGGTATCGATCGAGCTTCCGCCGCCGACGGCGAGAATGAGATCGAATTTCTCGTCCTTGAGCGAATGATACGCGCTGTCCACCGAGTCGACCGTCGGGTTGGGGATCACGTTGTCGAACACGCGGAACGTGAAGCCGTCGAGCTGCGCCAATACTTCATCCAGAATGCCGGCCTTCACGAGCCCCTGGTCCGTGACGATCAGCAGATGCTTCGCCCCGATCTTGTTCAGCTCGACGGGCAACTGGTCAATGCAGCCCGGTCCGATGATCAGCCGGGTCGAAACGAAAAACTGTTTGAAGTTCGACATGCGGGCATCCTCCTCGGGTGAAAATATGGGATTTCGCTTGAAATCATTTAAGCACACAGGTTCGGCAAAAACATTGTTCATGCCGCCGAAATCCGGCCTGCCGACGAAACGCGGGTTTGTGTATTCCAAATAAAACGCTTACGACAGCTTGAACAGTTGGGAAATGTACTTCGTCTCCAGGAACTCCTCGAGACCCTGCCGTCCGCCTTCGCGGCCGATGCCGCTCTGCTTGACCCCGCCGAACGGAGCCTGGTACGCGGTGGCCGGACCGGGATCGTTCACGCCGACGATGCCGTATTCGAGCGCCTCCTGCACGCGGATGACGCGGCTGGCGTCATTGGTGAAGAAATAGGCGGCCAGCCCGTATATGGAATCGTTGGCCATCCGGATCACTTCTTCTTCCGTGTCGAACGGAATCAGCGGCGCGACGGGACCGAACGTCTCCTCGCGGTAGACGATCATATCCGGCGTGACGTCCCGCAGCACGGTCGGCTCGAAGAATGCGCCGTTCCGGTACGGCTCGTCCTCCACGCGCTTGCCGCCGACGACCACTTTGGCCCCTTTGGCAACCGCGTCCGCCACCTGCCTTTCGACCTTCTCCAGCCCCTTGGCGTTGATCAGCGGTCCCACGGACGCATCGGGTTCGGACCACAGGCCGACCTTCAGTTGACGCACCTTCTCCGCGTACCGTCCCGCGAATTCGTCCATGATCGAGCGATGGATGAAGAAACGGTTGCCGCAGACGCAGGTTTGCCCGTTGTTCTTGAATTTGACGGTCATGGCCCCTTCCACGGCCAGATCGAGATCCGCGTCCTCGAAGACGATGACCGGCGCATGTCCGCCCAGTTCGAGCGAAACCTTCTTCACTTGCTCCGCCGCGCCTCTCATCAGATATTTGCCGACCGCTGTCGATCCGGTGAACGCGATTTTGCGCACCGTCGGATTGTCAAGCATCTCCCTGCCGATCGGTTCCGGATTGCCCGTCACCAGATTGGCCACGCCTTTCGGCAGCCCGACTTCCTCGAAAATGCGGAACAGCTCGATCGCGGACAGCGGCGTTTCTTCCGACGGCTTGATGACAATCGTGCAGCCGGCCGCCAGGGCTGCCGCCACCTTGCGGGTCGTCATCGCCACCGGATAGTTCCAGGGCGTGATCGCGGCGACGACGCCGATCGGCTGCTTCAGCACCGTGATCCGCTTGTTCGCGGCAAGCGACGGGATCGTCTCGCCGTAGATGCGCTTCGTTTCCTCGGCGTACCACAGGAAGAAGTTGGCGCCGAACACGACTTCGCCCATCGCTTCGGCCAGCGGTTTGCCGTTCTCCAGCGAGATGATTTCCGCCAGGCGCTTCTGATTTTCCATGATCTTGTCATAGATCGCATGCAGGAGCCTGTAACGCTGCTCGGCGGTCATGGCTCTCCATCCGGGGAACGCGCGCTCCGCCGCCTCGATCGCGCGCCTCGTCTCCGCGGCTCCGCATTCCGGCACTTCGGCAATCTTCTCGCCCGTGCCCGGATTGTGCACGGCGAACGTCCGGCCGCTGTCGGCGCCGACCCACTCGCCGTCGATATAGTTCAGGTAGCGATTGCTCATCGTTGTTCTCTCCTCCCATCGTGAAGGACACATTGTCCACCGCGACCAGACCGCCGAAGCGTTTGGTGACGTTTTTGACCTCGAGCATTTCACCACCCCCTTTTGCTGATTTTGTAATCCACAAGGCTATTAAAGCATGCCGGCGGCACCATCACATTATTCAAGGGAACTGAAAAACAACGGGCCGCGGTGAAGCAAATTGTGCACGGCGTACAATCCCGTTTCATGCGCCGCGCGTCGCCAATCCGGCCTGTCCCGGCTGGGTTCTCAGCTTCTCGCTCAGCAGAATGAACTTCAGCATGAAGGCGTCGGAGAAGTTCTTCGGGTCGACGCCCCACTCGTTGCGAATTTTGTCCAGCCGGTACAGCAGCGTGTTGCGGTGAATGAACAGACGTTCCGCCGCAAGCCCGATGTTCAGGTCCGAATTCATGAACACTTCCAGCGTCTGATAAAGTTCGGGGTCCAGTTGCCGCTTGCCGCTCAGGAACCGGGCCACGTAGTTGTTGCGGACATGCTCCGGGATTTGATGGATGAGGTGCAGAATGCCCCATTCCCGGATGTGGGCCACGGCCTTCCGGGGGTTGACTTTCTTCATGATCTCGACGCTTTGCACCGCTTCCAGATAGCTGTCGCGGTACCCCGCCGCGCCGCTGGCCGCGTGGCCGATGCCGATGAACGATTCGATGCGGTCTTTCTTCAGCCTGGCATGGATATGTCCGGCGATCTTCCCGGCTTCCTCTTCGTGATGCGAACCTTCGGCCGCGATGCCGGCGACGAAATGTCCCCTTCCGCTGTAGAAAATAAACGGCGCCGACGCAAGGTACATGCCGAGCAGCTCCTGGATCCTCGCGATTTGTCTTTGCGTTTCGCCGAACGGATCGTCAGCGCCCGGGTCGGAGTGCTCGGGCAGCAGGCCGTCCACGTGCACGACCATGACCGCGCACGCGTTTCTCGTGTTGATGCGGAGAAAATGCGCCCGCATTTCCAGATCGTCGATATTTTCGTTCTCCGGATTGATCAGATCCATTCCCCAGCTCTCGATCGCTCTCTGTCTGTACTGCACCTGCTCCCCCAGATATTTCTGCATGAGAAGGGATTCCACCGTGACTTTCACGATCCGCGCAACGGGATACACGAGATCCGGATGCCCCGTGATGCCCACGACGCCGATCGTTTTGCCCTGCATCTGGATCGGGAGATTGACGCCCGCCTTCGTCCCGATCAGATGATTGGAGTCGGACGGGTATATCTTGATCTCTCTGTTCGACTCGATGACTTCCACCGCGCCCTGGTGGATTTCGTTCAGCCGGTCGGAATCGCCGCTGGCCACGATCACCCCGTGCTCGTTCATGATGTTGATGTTGTAGTCGACGACATGCATCACTTCGTCGACAATCGGCTGCGCCAGTTTAGAGGAAATGATCATATGCGGATCCGCCCCCCTTGAGTCCGTCTTGAATCGCAAAGATCATCGCACAGGCCTCAAGACGTCAACTATAATTAGAAACGTTTCCATATCTTTCTGCGCCTCACCTCTCCTGCGGATTAATACTGGTTATTGCAAAAAGCAGGCAAATTCAATGTAAGTAAGCGCTTCCATAATCAGATGGGTTTTCGCGCGATCTGGGCTTGATGTCCAGGTTCAGGACATCGTTATAGAAACGTTTCCATCAACATACTATAGTAGCCTGTAAATGAAGTCAACCATTAACCTGATCGACATTATTCGACATTTTCTCTGCTTGAACATTCCGGGTTTCAGCCGTTATTATTTGATTATAATGTTGCAGGGATGCGGCATGCCCGTCCAAGATCCGGAGTTGGTATGGAATCGATTCCCCCGACGGGCGAGCGACCTCGGGGAATATGCGGTCAAGACGGAGGATATCAGTCAACGATGAACAAGAAACCGCAAAAAGTCAGCATCAAAGATGTTGCCCGGGACGCCGGCGTGGGAGTGGGCACCGTATCCCGCGCGATCAACAACGCAGGCAACATCCGGCCAGAAACCAAGCAGAAAATCATGGAGAGCATCAAGAAGCTCGGCTATACCCCGAACAGCCTCGCGCAGAGCATGAGGTCGCAGAAATACCGGAACGTCGCGTTTTTTGCGGATATTTCCAACGTGATGTTCGCGACCATCGCCGCCGGCATATGCCAGCAGTTGGAGACGCACGGCTACGCGCTCAGTCTGTGCAACATCGGCACGACCAATGTGCTCGAGAAAGTCAAAGCCTTCATGAGCGGCCGCAAATTCGACGGCATCATCATCTCGACCCCGCGCGAAGACGATGAGCCATTGAACCGCTACCTCGCCGGCATCGACGCCCCTGTCGTCACGCTCGACCGCACCATTCCGGGAGTCGCCGTCGGCATCATGACGGACTATTACAGCTCGGTCAAGAAGGCGACCCGTTATCTGCTGTCGCTCGGACATCGCGGCATCGCGCTGGTCTGCGGCCCCGCGGACATCCTCCCCACCCGGAGCAGCATCAACGGTTTCCGTGAAGTGTTCGGCGAAAGCGGCATTTCCATGGACAGGACGCTGATGTTCCAGGACGACCATCTCGACGATTTCGGCGCGCGCACGATGCTCAGCCTGATGCCGCTCGTCTCGGCGGGCGAAATCACGGCCATCTTGTGCCTGAACAACAAGATTTTTCACGGCATACTGCAAGTGATGCGCGACAACAACCTGACCTATCCCGATCATGTGTCGCTGATCACCGTTGAAGATTACGAGCTGACGCAGCTTCTTGTGCCTCCCGTTACGGTGATCAAGCGCCCGCTGCTTGAAATGGGCGCCAAAGTCTCGCAAATTCTGCTCCAGTATATCCAGAACCGGGATTTGTACGGCAAGCTTCCGCCCTACACGATCGCGACGGAATTTATCGTCCGGGAGTCTTGCAAGGCCATTCAATTGGAGCCTTAGCGATCGAACGGCAACGGACGGCAGGCAGATCCCCTTGCCGTCCGTTGCACGCTCCCGCCGGGCGCGACCCGGCGCTGTAACGCGGTATCCTCGTTACAGACCCTTCACCCGGGCTCCAACCACCGACCCGGTCGCACAAAAAAAAGGCCGGCCAAAGGATTTCCCGCCCTTCGGCCAACCCCGACATTTACCGTTAAACCGCCTGTTCTTCCCTGATCGCCCGCGTCGACTCCCGAACGATGAGCTCGGGCGCATACGTCACATCCTCCGCCTCGGCCGAAGGATCGGCCATCAGGCGGAGCAGCATCTCCGCCGCCCGCTCGCCCATCGCCGTCTTCGGATGGGTCAGCGTCGTCAGCTTCACCTCGGCCGCCTGGGCGAGCGTCGAATCGTCGAACCCGACGATCGACAGATCGTCCGGCACGCTGAGCCCCGCCTCCCGGATGGCCGGCAAGAGCGCGACGGCGAGCTCGTCGTTGTAACAGACCAGCCCCGTCGGCCGGTCTTCGCGCCGCAGCAGCAGCCCCGCAATCTCCACCGGGCGCGTCCATTTGTTCTCCGACGCGTAGGTGATGACGCCGTCCTCCAGGATCGGCACGCCGTACCGCTTCATCGCGCGCAGGAACCCCTTCATTCGGCGCGTCCCCTGCAGGTCGTCGGTCTTGAACAATCCCGCGATCCGCCGATGGCCGAGCTTGATCAGATGCTCCGCCGCCATGAACGCGCCGGCCTCGTCGTCCACGACGAGGCACGGGCAGTCAAGTTCCGGATAGCGGGCGTTGATCATGACCAGCGGGACGCCGCGGTACCGGAACGCCAGAAACTGCTCGAGATTCGGGTTGCCCTCGGCGCTCTTCGTCGGCTCGACGATCAGGCCGCCGACGCCCCGCTCCATCATCATCTGGAGGCTGTCCCGCTCGCGCGCCTTGTCGTTGTCGGTGCTCGACAGGTACAGGCCCATGCCGCGGGCGCGAAGCACCGCTTCAGCGCCCCGCACGATATGCGGAAAGATATAGTCCGATATATACGTCGTCACCATGCCGACGGCGGCCCGAGCCGCCCCGGCTTTCAGAAAATCCGGCGGCGCCACGAACGTTCCCTTGCCGCGCTGGCGGTACAGGTAGCCTTCCTGCTCCAGCTCGCCGAGCGTCTGGCGCACCGTCTGCCGGCTCATGCCGAACCGGGACGCCAGCTCGTGTTCCGACGGCAGCATCTCGTGAGGCTTCCATTCGCCGCTGTGCAGCCAGGACAGAATTTCCTGCTTCAATTGCAAATATTTCGGCATGCCGCCGCGCGTCATTCCGTTCGCACCGCCTTATCTCACGTCCCTCACGAACGCAGTTTCCACGCCAGATCGGCCAGCGCCAGCTCGCGCCGCAGCGCGTCCGGGCGCGTGCCTTCGCCGATGATGACCGATTCGATGCCGGCCATCTCGGCGAAATCGGCCATCTGCGCGGCCGTCACATGGTAGGAGAAGCCGGTGTGGTGCGCGCCGCCGGCAAGAATCCACGACTCGACGCCGTCCTTCAAGTTCGGCAAGACGCGCCAGAGCACGCGGGCGACCGGCAGCTTCGGCATCGGCCGCTCGACGGGCACCGCTTCTACCTCGTTCACAAGCAGGCGGAACCGGCTGCCGAGATCGACGATCGACGCGTTGATCGCCCTGCCCGCGCGGCCGTTGAACACCATCCGCGCCGGCGGCTCCTTGCCGCCGATGCCGAGCGGATGCACCTCGATGCGCGGCCGCTCGGCCGCGATCGTCGGGCACACCTCGAGCATGTGCGCGCCGAGCACAAGCTCGTTGCCCGGCTCGAGATGGTACGTGTAATCCTCCATGAACGACGTGCCCTTGCCGCCCGCCATCACCTTCATGAGCCGGACGAGCGCCGCCGTCTTCCAGTCGCCTTCGCCCGCGAAACCGTATCCGTCCTCCATCAGCCGCTGCACCGCGAGGCCGGGCAGCTGCCGAAGGCCGTGCAGATCCTCGAATGTCGTCGTGAACGCGGAGAAGCCGCCCTCTTCCAGGAACGAGCGCAAGGCCAGCTCGATCCGCGCCTGATAGGCGATCGCCTCCCGCTTCTCCTCCGTATCCGCTACGATATCATACCGCGATTCGTACTCTTCGAGCAACCGTTTCACGTCGGATTCGCTCGCCGCGTTCACCCGTTCGGCCAGATCGCCGACGCCCCAGGTGTTCACGGACCAGCCGAATACCGCCTCCGCTTCGACCTTGTCGCCTTCGGTGACCGCCACCTGGCGCATGTTGTCGCCGAACCGGACCACCTTCAGCGTCCGGCTCTCGGCCCACGCCGCGGCCGTCCGCATCCACGCGCCGATCCGCTCCTGCGCATCGCGGTCCTGCCAATGGCCGAACACGACGGACCGGCGGACGCCCAGCCGCGCGTGGATATGGCCGTGCTCGCGGTCGCCGTGGGCGGCCTGGTTCAGGTTCATGAAATCCATGTCGATCGTGTCCCACGGAATGTCGCGGTTGTGCTGCGTCGCGAAGTGCAAGAGCGGCTTCTTCAGCACCGACAGGCCGCCGATCCACATTTTCGACGGCGAGAACGTGTGCATCCAAGTGATGACGCCGGCGCACTCGTCGTCCGCGTTCGCCTCGATCATGAACCGACGGATGTCCTCCGGCGTCGTCAGCACCGGCTTCAGCACGAGCTCGCAGCCGAGAACGCCGCTTTCGTTCAGTCCCCCGACGATCTCCCGGGCGTTCGCCGCCACCTGCTCCAGCGCCTCCGGTCCGTACAAATGCTGGCTGCCGACCGCGAACCAGAACCGGTATTTCCTCGTCTCAAGCATGGCGTGTGACCTCCTCCTTCAGCTCTTTCAGCCGCTTCATCACATCGTTGCCGCCGCGCCCGAAATAGTCGTGCAGCAGCGTGTATTCCCGATACAGCCGGTCGTAGATCGCCGCGTTCTCCGGAATCGGCTTGAACGACTCCTCCCGCACGCGCGCCATCTTCTTCGCGGCCTCCACGATCGAATCGTAGCCGCCCGCCTCCGCGCCGGCCGCGACCGCGGCGAACATCGCCGCGCCGACCGCCGGCGTCTGCCGGGACGCCGCCACCTTGATCTCGCGGTTCGTGACGTCCGCGTAGATCTGCATGAGCAGCCGGTTCTTCTGCGGCAATCCGCCGCACGCGTACAGTTCCTTCACTTCGACGCCGTTCTGGTCGAACGCCTCGACGATCTTGCGCGTGCCGAACGCCGTCGCTTCAAGCAGCGCCCGATAGATCTCCTCCGGCTTCGTGAGCAGCGTAAGGCCGACGATGACGCCCGTCAGATCGGCGTCGACAAGGACGGACCGGTTGCCGTTCCACCAGTCGAGCGCAATGATCCCCGATTCGCCCGGCTTCAGCTTCGCCGCCCGCGTCTCGAGCCACTCGTGCACGCCGACGCCCTCGCGCTCCGCCGCCTCTTTCACGTAGGCCGGAACCGCTTCCTCCACGAACCACTCGAAAATATCCCCGACCGCCGACTGGCCCGCCTCGTAGCCGAAATACCCCGGAATGATGCCGTCCTCGACGACGCCGCACATCCCTTCGACCTCGCGCTCCTCGGTGCCGAGCAGCATGTGGCAGATCGAAGTGCCCATCGCCATGACGAGCTTGCCCGGCTCGGTGACGCCGACGCCCGGAACGGCCGCGTGCGCGTCGACGTTGCCGACGGCGACCGCCGTCCCTTTGCGCAGGCCCGTGATCTTCGCCATCTCCGGCGTCAGCCCGCCGGCGCGCGTGCCGAGCGGCACGATCCGGCCGCGCAGCTTCGTCTCCGTCAGGTCCTCGAGGCGCGGATCGAGCGCCTTGAAATAGTCGCGGCTCGGGTAGCCGTCCCGCTTGTGCCAGATCGCCTTGTAGCCGGCCGTGCAACTGTTGCGCAGCATGTTGCCGGAGAGCCGGAAGATCACCCAGTCCGTCGCCTCGACGAACAGATCGGCGGCGGCGTAGATGTCGGGCGCCTCGTCGAGGATCTGCCACACCTTCGCGATCATCCACTCGGACGAAATCTTGCCGCCGTACCGCTTCAGCCACGGTTCGCCGCGCTCCTCCGCGATCCTGTTGATCCTGTTCGCCTCATCCTGCGCCGCGTGGTGCTTCCACAGCTTCACCCAGCTGTGCGGATTGTCCCGGTATTCCGGCAGCAGGCAGAGCGGCGTGCCCTGCGCGTTCACCGGCAGCATCGTGCATGCCGTAAAGTCGATGCCGATGCCGATCACGTCGCCCGGATCGACGCCGGACATCTCGAGCACGGCCGGCACCGACCGCCGCAGCACTTCGATATAGTCGTCGGGATGCTGCAAGGCCCAGTCGGGTTCGAGACGCTTGCCCGACCCCGGCAGCGCCTCGTCGATGACGCCGTGCGGATAGGGCGTCACATGGTCCGCAACCTCCGTTCCGTCCGACAGATCGACGAGCACCGCGCGCCCCGATTGCGTGCCGTAGTCAATGCCGATCGCATACTTTTTGCCCATACGAATCGCTCCTTCCGAAGCTTAACTGTGCGACGCGGTTTGGCCGTAATAGGCGCCCGCCCCGTGCTTGCGCAGGAAATGCCGGTCCAGCAGCGCCTGGTCCATCGGCCCGACTTCGCGCAGCCCGAGCGTCCGGTGGCCGATCTTCGCCACCTCTTCGAGCACGACCGCGTTGTGCACCGCCTCGTGCGCGTCTTTGCCCCATGCGAACGGCGCGTGGCGATGGACGAGCACGCCCGGCACCTGCGCCGGATCGATGCCCCGCGTCCGGAATGTCTCGACGATGACGTTGCCCGTCTCGAGCTCGTAGGCGCCGCGGATTTCCTCCTCCGTCATCGGGCGCGTGCACGGAATCTCGCCGTAGAAATAGTCGGCGTGCGTCGTGCCGAGCGCCGGAATGCCCAACCCGGCCTGCGCCCAAGCGGTCGCCCACGGCGAGTGCGTGTGCACGATGCCGCCGATCTGCGGGAACGCCCGGTAAAGCGCCAGATGCGTCGGCGTGTCGGAAGAGGGCTTGAGCCTTCCTTCCACCTTGTTCCCGTCCAGATCGACGACGACGAGATCCTCCGCCTTCAGCTCCTCGTACGGGACGCCGCTCGGCTTGATGACGACCAGCCCGCGCTCCCGGTCGATGCCGCTCACATTGCCCCAGGTGAAGGTGACCAGGCCGTACCGCGGCAAATCGAGATTCGCGGCGAGCACTTCATCCTTAAGCGCTTTCAACATGTGCGGTCCATCTCCCCTTTCGCTGCATTTCCCCTTTCCTGCATTGTACACTTGTTCGTACAACTTATCAATAAAATATTAATTTTCGACTAACTTGTACATACATTCCGACGAGACGCGAAAAAAGCCGCGCGGCGTCGAGCCGCACGGCTGCATGATGAATCGCGTCAACCAGACTTATAGTTTCGGATCCTCCGTATCTTCCCATCTGCGGGAATAGGCCTTGTTCGTGACCCAGAACGTCACCCATGCCAGCACAACGAGGATGACGAACGACGCCACCCATACGCCTGTCGGCACACCCATCGCATGACCCTCCTCGTATAGTAGTTTTTGAAGGCAGTTGCCTGGCCGATTTCCAGTCTCCTCGGGGACTGGAGGCCACCTTCAAAATTTCCAGCTTGCTCTTTGA
>NICF_comb_assmDRAFT_10001049_pt1 | contig 22240 bp, 20 predicted proteins | sample NewIslPassag4_SG_FD_11279 | JGI IMG/M metagenome (IMG submission 11279) | reverse complement strand
ATGGAGTGCAGCATCAGGTTCATCGCCGACAGGCGCAGCATCGTCCGGTCGGTGTCGAAGCCCGTCATGAGCGACGACGCGAAATGTTCCCACTGTTCCGGCGACATCCGGTCGCCGTGGGTCTCCCGGATGTACTCCGCCGCGGACACGAGGAAGCCGGCCGTCCCGCACGCGGGGTCGCAGATCCGGTCATCCGGCGTCGGCCGAAGCAGACGCACCATCAGGTCGCGGATATGCTTCGGCGTGCGGAACTGCCCGTTCTGGCCAGCCGTGGACAGCTTGCTCAGCATGTATTCGTACAGGTCGCCCTGCATGTCGAGATCCTTGATGTCATGCTCGTACAGCTCGTCCAGCCCCGTGATGATCTTCTGCAGTACCTGCGGCGTCGGGATGATGAAGACCGCGTCCTGCATGTAACGAGAAAAAGCCGTCGCCTGATCGCCGCCCAGCGTCTTGATGAACGGGAACACCTTGTTGCTCACGATATCGAAAATTTCCCGCGGGTCCTTCGTCCGGAACTTGCTCCACCGCATCGACTGTCCTTCGGCATCCTGCGGGAAAATTTTCGGCACGGGTTCCCCGGTCAGCGCTTCAAGCTGCTCGTTCTCCAGTTCCTTCTCGTCCAATGAGCGGATGAACATCAGATAGGTTAACTGTTCGATGACGGTAATCGGGTTGGTAATGCCGCCCGCCCAGATGTCCGTCCAGATCTTGTCCACCTTGTTGCGAATTTCGCCGGTAAGCACGGTTGCGATCAGCCTCTCTCTGTCTGCTCTTTCTATCCTATCTTACCATGAATCTTTGGAACCAGATTCAGAGATTCTCTTCTTCACATTTCGATATATTCATTACAAAACCTTCCCTGGATCGGCGGCGTCAAATTAGGCAGGAAGAATCCGACGAAGGAGCAGGAAACCCGAAGATGTGCGGAACGATAACGGACCGGTCAAGGCGGAGACTTTTCTGCCTGAGTGCGATTCTGCTGGCGGCCGCGCTGGCGCTGTCCGCTTGCGAGGGGAAGGACGGGGGAGAGGCGGCGACGGAGGAGCAGACCACGGTGGTGCCGCAGGAAGAGGGCGCGATCGGGGAGCGGGCCTCCGACCCCTCAACCGAATCCGCCGCAGCCGCGGACGGGATGACCCTGCGCACGCTCCTGGCGGAATGGGACGGAGAATTGCACTGCGGGAACCGGACGCTGAAGCCCGGCGGCGCCTCCCCCGTTTCCATCGAGGAAGAGACGGTCACGTGCCGGCTCTATGCGAATCATGACCGCGTCGGGAAACTCACGTTGCAGGACCTGGACGCCCTGTCGGAAAGCTGGTTCACGGGGTATTGGTCGTCCGAATCCATCGGGCGGATGGAAAGCTGGCGGCATCAACTGGCCGTCCGTTCCCTCCAGAGCGGCGCGATCGAGGTGGTGCTTCATTTTTCATCGGCCGAGATCGGCGTATACGAGCTGGAGATCACCGATCCCGCGGACGGAAAGAAGCGGACCTACCGGTTCCTGCGCGAAGTGCCCTTCCGCTACGAGATTTCCCGGCCGACGGACGCGGACACGGCGATCCTGGAGCGGGGCGTCCGCGACTATCTGCTGGCGGGCGAGACGCACGCGTACAATGTGACGTTCACCCATCCGGTGGACCGCGCGAGCGTCGAGGCGCTTGATTTTGACATGGAAGGCCTCGAGGTCGAGTACGACTGGCATTCCGACCGGNNGGTGACGGTGCGGCTCACCTTCGACGANCNNGCCGTCNTGGAAGATTACGACCGCCTCTTTCTCGACTTCTACCGCGCCCGGCCGGCGGACGGCATTTACCGTGAGCCCGCATCATCCGGTAGCCTCATGATTCAACCGACCCGTCGAAAAACATTCGCGTTCCTCGATCCGTCGACGGGCAAACGGGAGACGTACCTGAACACNCTCATTTCGTACACCCGGCTGGACCGCTCGCCTTCCGGGAAGTATGTGCTCGCGGAAGAGACGACGGTGCGGGAGAGCATGTTCGTCTACAACTATGTCCTGCTCGACAAGGCGGGCAAGCGGATCAAGACGCTGTACCTGGACTCGCCGGTGTGGCTGAAGGGCGAGGACGCGCTGCTTTACCGCTGGCATCGGTCCATCCTGCGCTACGATGTCGAAACCGGGGTGGAACACGAGGTCTGGACGGCGTCCGCGCCGGTCGATTGGGTGTACTACGACTATCACGCGCCCACCGGCCGGCTGGCCGTGGTGACGCTGCGGCGGAACGATTCGCGGGAGCTGGAAGGGGATCTGTATTTGTACGAGAAGGTGACGGATCCCGAGCCGAGGGTATACCGGGGAGTGTTCTTCGACAGTGAGCCGGTCTGGGAGTACTATCCCGAACGCGTCCGGTTCATCGACGGCGGCAAGCTGCACCTCGAATACATCACGGGACCGAACGATATCGCGAAAGAGCGGCGCGTGATGGATTGGGCGACCGGGGAGCTGGAAGCCCTGGAGCCGGCGATCCACTCGCTTCCGCTGACCCGGGGCAGCGTGCTTGAATATGCCGAGGATGGCGGGTGGCGGATCGTCGGGGGCGACGGCGGCAACCGGCCGCTCAAGGCGAGTGAACCGGAGCAATCTGACGATCCGTACATTTGGTGGCGCTCGGTGTCCCTGAACGAGGATTGGGTCGCGCTGCTCCGGGGCGGCAGCGGCGTGGACCTGCTCCATGTGCCGACCGGCTCCATCAAAGCCGTGAAGGAACGGCTGTTGCCGCCTCTCCCGTGGAGCGGTGAAGCGGCGGTGGCGGCAACATCATAGGGACAGGTGAAATGCCCGCTCGGGAAGAGCGGGCATTTCCATGACAAGGGCAAGCGGTTTTTTCAACGGTCGGACCTGCGCAGCAGCCGGAGGATCTCCTGTTGCTGCGCTTCCGTCATTTTACGGGATTGTTGCATTTCAAGGAGCATGTGCTCGATCTTCGACAGCTTCAGTTGGTACTCCTGTTGCCTGAGCTCCGTTTTCTTCTGGGTCCTGGCGGTATCATGCACGACCAGAATGGTGAGCCCGGCGCTGAAAATGGTAAGTCCCCGCGCGATCTGATCCAGATCCGCCGCATTGGTCGCCAATATGGCGTCCGCAACGCCAGCTCCGATGAGCAAGCCGCCCAACACCGTAATGCCGTGCCGTTTCCATTTGTCGAAAACCAGGGTGGGTTTCATGTCCATTCTCCTTCACCGGGGCAGGCCCGTTCAAATATGAGGTCTATTATAGCAGTCGCGCGGCATTAGGACAGCGGCTTTGCCCGACGGTAATCCGGCGGCGGCAGCAGTTCGGCCGTCATACCGCTGCCAGGGTGATGGCAATCACATCCTGAATGAAACGCTTTCACTAAAATGAAAGCGCGGGATCTTTCAAGGTCAGACGCGCAAGACGTCACACTAACCAATGTCAAAGGATGATGCAGCATGAAACAGAAAAACAGATGGCTGATCGCGTTGGCCGCCGTCTCGATTCATCTGTCCATCGGTTCGGTGTATGCGTACAGCGTTTTCAAAAATCCGCTGATGGACCAGTTCGGCTGGGACAACAAACAGGTGACCGTGTCGTTCACGCTGGCGATCTTCTTCCTGGGATTGTCGGCGGCCGCGTTCGGTAGGTTCGTCGAGAAGTATGGTCCGAGGAAGTCCGCGACGGTGTCGGCGATCCTGTTTTCCGCCGGCATGCTGGGGGCGGGACTCGCAGTTCATCTCGGATCGCTCACGGGTTATTATTTGTGCTACGGCGTGATCGGCGGCATCGGTCTCGGGATCGGATACATCTCGCCGGTCTCCACATTGGTGAAATGGTTTCCGGACCGCAGGGGACTCGCAACCGGCATGGCGGTCATGGGGTTCGGTGCGGGATCGCTGATCTGCAGCCCCGTCGCGGCGAGACTCATTGATGCGGTCGGGGTGGCGAATACGTTTTACATTCTCGGGACGGCCTATTTCGTGCTGATGATGTCCGGTGCGCTGTATATCGCGAGACCGCCGGAAGGCTGGATGCCGAAGGGCATGCTGGAGAAGCGGGCGTCGGGAAGCGAACGGAAGGCGCCGGAGGATCTCGCCCAGCTTACGGCTGTCGAAGTGTTGCGCACGGGCCGGTTCTGGATGCTGTGGGTCATGATGTTCGTCAATATTTCGTCCGGCATCATGATCATCTCCGTCGCTTCGCCGATGGCGCAGGACAAGGTCGGCATGTCGGTGGCCGCGGCGGCCACGATGGTCGGCATCATGGGGCTGTTCAACGGCGGCGGACGCATCGGCTGGGCGGCGCTGTCGGATTATTGGGGAAGAACGAATGTGTTCACGATTTTCTTCGCTTCCCAACTCGTCCTGTTCCTGATTCTGCCCGGCGTCACGAATGCGATCGTCTTCGAGATTTTCATTCTGTTCATCATGACGTGCTACGGCGGCGGATTCGCGTCGCTCCCCGCCTATATCGGCGACCTGTTCGGCACGAAGCAGCTCGGTGCGATTCACGGTTTCCTGCTCACGGCATGGTCGGCGGCCGGGGTTGTCGGCCCCATGCTGGTCGCCTCGCTGTATGACAGCAGCCAGAATTACGACATGACGTTCTACGTCTTTGCGGTGCTGTTGGCTGTCGCGCTCGCGACCGCGGTGCTGATCCGCGCCAACATCCGGAAGATTCGCGCGGCGAAGGCCGCGGAGTCGGCGGGCGCATGAGAAAATACGGGTACCGGCACGGTTGTGCCGGTACTTATTTTTCGGCGCCTTGCAACAAGCCCAAATAATAGAGCCCCATTCAACTTCGCACGTTGGCACGGGAAGGAGACGGGGCTCTTGTTTTATGTAGAGTCAAGCTACGACTACCTCGATTCCAAGTTGCTGAAGTTTGTGCAAATCTTCTTCGGCAACGCCGGAATCCGTCACGATGGTGTCGATGTCCTGGGGGGACGCGAAAGAGGCGATGGAGCTGCGGCCCAGTTTGGAGTGATCAAGCAGCGCGACCAATTTGTTGGCGCTCGCCACCATCGATTTTTTGAGCTCGACTTCATAGACGTTGAAATCCGTCAGTCCGTCGTTATATCCGAATCCTCTGGCGGATGTAAACATGATGTCCACGTTGATCTCATTCAAAATGTGCGTTCCTATGGTGCCTTCGATCGCCACGCTTCCGAGCCGGAGAATTCCGCCGATCATGATGACCGTAAATTGGGGATTTTCCCTCAATTCCATGGCAGTCACGACGCCGTTCGTCAGAATGGTCAACCGTTTCTGTTGGGTAACCAGCGTCCGGGCCATCTCCAGACAGGTGGAACTGGCGTCCAGAATAATGCATTGGCCGGTGCTGACCATATCGGCGGCGATTTTGCCGATGGCCTGTTTCTCCAACTGATTGGTCTTTTCACGCACCGAGAAACTGGTCATCGGCTGAAACTCGGATTTCGATTCGATCAGGGTGGCGCCGCCGTGCGTCCTTTGCACCAATCCTTCCGACTCCAGATAGTTCAGATCGGCGCGCAGCGTCACCGTGGATACATTCAAAATTTCGGCAAGTTCTTTCACCGTGGCCCGGTTATGACGTGACAAATAGTCAAGTATGCGTTTCCTTCTTTCCTCACTGAACATTTTCATCAGGAAAACCCTCCGAAAATACGATAATACAACCCTTCGTTGTATATTATTACATTTCCTCCAGCAAACACGCTACGAGTCCCTTTGATTATTATTAAATGTATCACCAAAACGGAAATTCGTAAACCTTAAACGAAATTATACGTAAATATTTCAAAAACAATTAAAAGAAACAAATAAGAAGTTGAAAAGCGCCAAATTGAAAAGCGCACGAAAAAAACAGCAGGCAGTAAAGGTTGGAACAGCAACGGCCGCATAAGTTCCTGGCCTCAATATAGCCTGAATCTATGGACTTGTCGAAATATCACATAAAAAATAGGAAGGACACCGCTTATAAACGAAAGTGATTTCCACAAATGAAGCATTTCAATCGAAAACGAAAGAAAGAATTGTTGACAAAATACGAAGGCCAAAATAAAATTAAACGTAACAATAGGAAACTTCATCCTGTTTGCCTGCATTTCATTTGATTTCTTTTGTTTTCGAACGGAGGGTTGAGATGGAGTATTTGTTGGAGATGAAGTCCATATCCAAGAGTTTCTCGGGGACTTACGCTCTCCAGAATGTCTCTCTCCGCCTCCGGCCGGGTTCGGTTCTTGCGCTGATGGGGGAAAACGGTGCGGGAAAATCGACATTGATGAAAATCTTGTCGGGAATCTATCGGCCGGATGAGGGCGAGATTCTGATCAAGGGGGAGCGCGTCACCATCAACAGTCCCCGGGACTCGTTGAATCTGGGAATCTCCATGATCCACCAGGAGCTTACGCCCATTGACGAAATGACCATAGCCGAGAACATCTTCCTCGGACGCGAACCGACCCGGATGGGTGTGGTCTGGTATGCGGAAATGTATCGGCGAACCAGGGAACTGTTCGATCAGATCGGCATTCCGCTGGATCCGAAAACCAGAATGAAAGATTTGAAAGTGTCGGACATTCAATTGGTCGAAATCGCTAAAGCGGTTTCATACGACTCCGACATCATCATCATGGACGAGCCGACTTCGGCAATCACGGACCGGGAAGTGCACCAACTGTTCCGGGTCATCCGCGACCTCAAGTCCAAGGGCAAAGGCATCATTTATATCTCGCACAAAATGGATGAAATTTTCGAGATCTCCGACGACATCATGGTGCTGCGGGACGGACAGTTCATCGATTCGAAGCCGGCCGGCGAGACCAACAACAAAGAACTGATCACCATGATGGTCGGACGCGAACTGAAGGATATTTTCCCCGGCAACAGGCCCGAACCGGGCGAAGTGGTGCTCGAAGTCAAGGGGCTGACCAAGCACAAATGGTTCCACAACGTCAGCTTCGAGCTCAGAAAAGGGGAGATCCTGGGGTTTGCGGGCCTGATGGGCTCCGGACGTACGGAAGTCATGGAAGCGCTTTTTGGCATCGTGCCGTTCGATTCCGGCGAAATCTTGCTGGAAGGCAAGCCGATCCGCTTCAGGAAACCGGCTGAAGCGATCGGGAGCGGGCTGGCGTTCGTCACCGAAGACCGCAAGGTTCAGGGGCTCAATCTTCTGGCATCGATCAAGCACAACATCACCATTTCGTCGCTGCCGAAGGTGTCCAGCCGGATCGGCGTTCTGCAGAACAGGCAAGAGAACAAAGTGGCTGAAGAATACATCCAGATGCTGCGGATCAAATCGCAAAGCCGGGATCAATGGGTTAAATTCCTGAGCGGCGGAAATCAGCAGAAGGTTGTCATCGCCAAGTGGCTGATGACGAATCCCCGGATCCTCATCATGGATGAACCGACCCGGGGGATCGATATCGGTGCCAAGACCGAAATCTACAAATTGATGAATGAACTCGTGCATCAAGGGTATTCGATCATCATGATTTCGTCCGAACTGCCGGAAGTCATCGGCATGAGCCATCGGGTCGTGGTCTTCCACAACCGCACGGTGGCCGGTGTGCTGGAGCGGGACGAAGCAACACAGGAAAAGATCATGGAGTTGGCGACGGGCCAACATCTTGTAAGGAGCGAATAGCATGTCGGAAGCACCGTCTAAAGCGTTGGACTCGGGGCTGAACGCGAAGAAGTTCAATTCCAGGCAGTTTTTCAGGGAATACGGCATTGTCATTGCCCTGCTGCTCATCATTCTTCTGCTGTCGATCATCAGCCCGAACTTCCTTACCTTCAACAACATCATGAACGTGCTGCGGCAGGTTTCCATCAACGGCCTGCTTGCCCTGGGCGCAACCTTCGTCATCCTGACGGCGGGGATCGACCTGTCAGTCGGCGCGGTGCTCGCCTTTTCCGGCGTCGTCACCGCCAGCCTGGTGCAGGGCGGCGCTTATCCGGACTGGGTCGCCATCCTGGCGGGGCTGGCCGCGGGACTTGTGCTCGGTCTGATCAACGGTATCGTCGTGGCGAAATGGTATGTGGCTCCGTTCATTGTCACACTCGGCATGATGAGCGCCGCGCGGGGGCTGACATTCGTGTACAGCGACGGCCGTCCCATCCCGGGGCTGTCGGATTCGTTCAAATGGATCGGCGGCGGAACGCTGCTCGGCGTTCCGGTTCCGGTGTGGATTCTGCTGATCGTCTTTCTCATCAGCACCTTCGTGTTGTATCGGACCCGAATCGGCCGCTACGTCTACGCGGTGGGCGGCAATGAAGAATCGGCCGTCATTTCGGGTGTCAACGTCAAGCGCGTGAAAATCTTTGTTTACGCTATCAGCGGTTTGCTCGCGGGTCTCGCCGGGATCATCCTGACTTCCCGCGTCACCAGCGGCCTGCCGCAAGCCGGCCAATCGTACGAACTGGACGCCATCGCCGCGGTCGTCATCGGCGGCACGAGCCTGAACGGGGGCAAAGGCAAACTGTGGGGCACGATGATCGGCGTGCTGCTGATCGGTGTCATCAACAACGGTCTGGACCTGTTGAACGTCTCCTCCTACTATCAGCTCATTGTCAAAGGTCTGGTCATTGCGATCGCGGTTCTGATCGACTCGCAGAAGAGCCGCAAAGGTTGATCGTCCAAAGTTTTTCTTAACCATAAACCTCTTGTAAAGGAAAGCGAAGAGAAAATGAACTTCAAGAACATGTTTGATCTGACGGGCAAAGTGTCGCTGGTGACGGGCGCCGCCACGGGCCTCGGCCAATCGATGGCCCAGGCGCTGGCCGCGCAGGGGTCGGACATTGTCATCGCGGACATGAACCTGGATCTGGCGAAGCAGACTGCCGAGGAGATCGCGCGCGAGTACAATGTGCAAACGCAAGCGCTCCAGGTGAACGTGGCGAACGAAGAGCAGGTCATCGCGATGTACGACGCCATCATCGAGAAGTTCGGCAAGATTGACGTGCTGGTCAACAACGCCGGCATTTGCCAGAAGATCAAGGCACTCGATCAATCCCTGGCCGATTGGCAGCGCACGTTCGATGTGAACGTCAACGGCGTGTTCCTCTGCGCGAAACATGCGGCTACCCACATGATCAAGAACGGCGGCGGATCGATCGTCAACATCGCATCGATGTCCAGCTTCATCGCCAATACGGAAGCACAATGCGCATACAACGCCTCGAAAGCGGCCGTTGCCATGATCACCAAATGCCTGGCTTCGGAATGGGTGGAATACAACATCCGCGTCAACGCAATCGCGCCGGGCTACATGAAGACCGCCATGACGAAACCGATTTTCGAGGAAGGAGGTGAACTGGCACATGTGCTGAACTACGTCCCGATGAAGCGACTGGGGAATCCCGAGGAGCTTGGCGGCGTCGTGGTTCTGCTCGCATCGGATGCTTCCAGCTTCACGACGGGGGCAACGTATCTCGTAGACGGCGGTTATACCATCCACTGATTGAAAGAGATCAAATGAAAGAGAGAAGGATGAGAAAATGAGACAAGCGGTCAATTGGAAAGGTCTGTTGATGTTGGTGCTGTGCCTCGTGCTGGTTCTGGCCGGCTGCTCCTCCTCTAAGAACGATTCGTCGTCCGGCAGTTCCTCCGGTCAATCGTCCGGCGGCAGCGCATCCTCCGAGTCCGGAAGCGGCAGCTCGTCCGGAGACAGCGGCAAGAAGTTCAGAATCGGTGTTACGCACTACGCCCTGAAGAACGAGTTCACGGTCCTCATCAGCGACGCGCAAAAGGCAAAAGCAGCCGAACTCGGCGTGGACATCGAAATCTTCGACGGCAACTATGACGTCAACACGCAAATCAGCCAATTCGAGAACATGATTGCGCAAGGTTTCGACGCCATCGTCTTCTCGCCGGTTGACGTTGAGGCAATGGCCGTGGCAGTGGACAAGGCTGTCGACGCAGGCATCCCGGTCATCGGCGTCAACACCCGCGTCAACAGCGACAAGCTGACCTCCTATGTCGGTTCGAACGACGTAACGGCCGGCGAAATGGAAATGGAGTTCATCGCCGAAAAGATCGGCGGCAAGGGCAACATCGTCATTCTCGAAGGTCCGATCGGCCAATCGGCGCAAATTCAACGCCGTGAAGGCATCCACAACATCCTTGAAAAGTATCCGGACATCAAGGTGCTGGCGGAAAAGACGGCAAACTGGTCCCGTGCTGAAGGTCTCTCGCTGATGGAAAACTGGCTGCAAACGTTCGATGGCCAAATCAACGCCGTCGTCGGCCAAAACGACGAAATGGCGCTCGGCGCGCTCCAGGCTCTGGAAGGCAAAGGTCTGAACGACCGCAACGCGATTCCGATCATCGGTGTCGACGGCATCGCCGACGCGCTGCAAGCCGTGAAGGACGGCCGCATGAACGCATCGGTATTCCAGGACGCCAAGGGCCAAGGCGAAATGTCCATCGAAGTCGCCGTGAAGTACCTGAAAGGCGAGCAAATCGAGAATGAGTACTGGATTCCGTTCCAACTCGTTACGCCTGAAAACGTCGACGAATTCATGAACAACTGAGTCTGACGGGGGAAGCGAAAAAAAGAAGGATTACCTGACCGGCAATCCTTCCGCTTCCCCTCCCTCCTCCAATTGAAGAGAAGGGGAGAAAATGAGACAGCATTATCATGATATCACATTTGTCCTATCTATGGAAATGTGAAGAAGAAATAGAGAGGAAATGGAGAGTGCCGAATGAAAATCGGGATTGGCAGCGATCATAACGGCTACGATCTGAAGGAATACATCAAGCAATACCTGGATCAGAAGGCCATCGAATACGTGGATATGGGTTGCTATTCCCGCGAAGAGGTGGATTATCCCGACGTCGCAACGGCCGTGGCCCTGGAAATCAAGAATGGCAACCTGGATCGCGGAATCCTGGTTTGCGGCACCGGTATCGGCGTTGCCATTGCCGCCAACAAGGTACCCGGAATCCGGGCCGCCCAATGCCACGATACGTACTCGGCGGAACGCGCACGGAAAAGCAACAACGCGCAAATCATGACGCTCGGAGCGAAGGTCATCGGGCCGGAAGCGGCGCTCAAAGTGGTGGAAGCCTGGCTCAATTCGGAATTCCAGGGCGGCAATTCGGCGCGCAAAGTGGAGAAAATCATGCAATTCGAAGAGCAAATGGGGAGGAGTGAATGGCGTGAAGAAGCTGATCAATGTTCCAAATCAGGTTGTTGATGAAATGATCGAAGGCTATGCCGCTGCCTATCCCCGCCATGTCCGGGTACTGCCGGAGAACAAGCGTTCCGTGGTCAGTGTCGATACGGTGCGCCCGGGCAAAGTCGGCGTCCTCATCGGCGGCGGTTCCGGTCACGAACCGGCCTTCATGGGTCTGATCGGGAGAGGTTTCGTCGATGCAGCGCCCGTGGGCAATGTTTTCGCATCGCCTCCGCCGGATCCGATCCTTGCTTGCACGAAAGCAATTGACGGCGGCGAAGGCGTTATCTATATGTACGGCAATTACGCAGGCGACTGCATGAACTTCGACATGGCGGCCGAACTGGCATCCATGGAGGGCATCCGGGTCGAGACGGTGCTGGTGACGGACGACGTCGCTTCGTCCCCGGTGATCGAGAAGCGCCGCGGCATCGCGGGCGGATTCTTCGTGTTCAAATGCGCGGGAGCCGCTGCCGACCTGGGCATGAAGCTTGACGATGTGGTCCGCGTTGCGCGGAAAGCGAACGCCAACGTCCGGACGATGGGCGTAGCGCTGTCTCCGTGCGCCGTGCCGCAGACCGGAAAGCCCAGCTTCGTGCTCGGGGAGGACGAAATGGAGATCGGCCTGGGCATCCACGGCGAGCCGGGCGTCCAGCGCGGCAAGCTGAAAACGGCGGATGAAACGGCAGACGAGCTGCTCAACAAGATTCTCGAAGACATGCCCGTGAGCGCCGGCGAACGCGTGGCCGTCCTGGTGAACGGTCTCGGTTCGACGACGTACATGGAACTGTTCATCATGTTCCGGCGGGTGGAGCAACGGCTGAAAGAGCTCGGCGTTGAAATCTATCGTTCGTTCGTCGGCGAGTTCGTCACGTCCCTTGAAATGGGCGGCTGCTCGGTCTCGGTCATGAAACTGGACGACGAGCTCATCCAGATGATCGACCACCCGGTTGACACGCCGATGTACGTTCAGAAATAAGGAGAATGTGTGCCATGGCCATGACATTTGAACAATTCAAACAGATGTTTCTCGAGATTGCAGGTCGCATCGAGGAAGTGAAAGACGAGCTGTCCGAGCTGGACCGCCAACTGGGCGACGGCGACCACGGTGTGACGATGTCCATCGGTTGGCAGGCCGTTGCCGACAAAGTCCGGGATTCCTCGGCCGGCGATTGCGGCGCCCTGCTGAAGGAAGTCGCCATGGCGTTCCTGAACGCTGTCGGTTCCTCCGTCGGGCCGCTGTACGCCACGGCGTTCATCAGAGGGTCCGCTGCGCTGCAGGGCAAGACCGAGCTGACGCGTGAAGACCTCGTGTCGTTCTGGGAAGCGGCGATCCAGGGCATCCAGGAACGCGGCAAAGCCAAAGTCGGGGACAAGACGATGATGGATACCTGGTATCCGGTGCTCGACGTCCTGAAGTCGCAGGGCGGAGAACAGGATGTATTCGACAAGGCGCTTGTCGAAGCGGAGAAGGGCATGAAGTCGACCGAGAACCTGCTGTCGCAGCTGGGACGGTCCAGCCGTCTGGGTGACCGCTCCCTCGGCCACAAAGATCCGGGTGCGGTGTCGGCGTACTACATTTTCGATACGTTCGTTCAATATGTCCACAAAGTGATGTGACCCGGATGAAAGAACTGCTCTTCGATTTTTTGCAGGTTGCCGAAGCGGCTGCCCTGGATTCCTATCCGTGGATCGGCCGCGGCAACAAACACGAAGCCGATCAGGCGGCAACGAGCGCCATGCGCCAGATGCTCAACAAGATGGAGATGGACGCCACCGTCGTGATCGGTGAAGGTGAAATGGACGAAGCGCCCATGCTCCATATCGGAGAGCGGTTGGGCACGGGCCGGGGACCGAAACTGGATATCGCCGTCGATCCGCTGGAAGGGACGAACCTTGTCGCTTACGGCCAGGAGAATTCGACGACGGTCATCGCCGCGGCCCCGCGGGGAACGCTGCTTCACGCACCCGATATGTACATGTACAAAATGGCGGTTGGTCCGAAGGCAAAGGGCAGTATCGATATTGAACGTTCCATCGCCGAAAATATGCGCAATGTGGCGGACGCGCTTGGCAAAGACCCGTCCGAATTGACCGTATTCGTACAGCAGAGAGAACGGCACGCCCATATCCTCGAAGAGATAAAAGGGATTGGCGCAAGGGCGAAACTGTTCACCGACGGGGACGTGACCTGCGCCATCGCGACGGCGGTCGAATCCACCGGAATCGATCTGTTTGTCGGAATCGGCGGAGCGCCGGAAGGCGTCCTGTCGGCGGTGGCGCTCAAGTGCCTGGGCGGCGAAATGCAAGCGAAGCTGCTCCCGGCAAACAGCGAGGAACGGGAGCGGTGCAGGGCCATGGGGATCGAAAATCCTGACGCGCCCCTGTCGATGGACCAACTGGTGGCCACGGACGATTGCATTTTCATCGCCACCGGCGTAACGACGGGCGTCATGCTGAACGGGGTCGGGCGCGGCCGCGACGGCACGCAGACGACGCATTCGCTGGTCACCTACAGCCTCGGCCGGGGGATGCACTTCGTCACGTCGCATCATTAGACAGACGGCTGCTTGCCGCGACAATTGAAACATGGATAGGAGGGAGTACCAGACATGAAATTCTTCCTCGATACGGGAAACCTGGAGGAAATCAAGAGAATCAACCGGCTCGGACTGGTGGACGGGGTGACGACCAATCCCTCCATCATCGCGAAGGAAAAACGGCCTTTCAAAGACATCATTCAGGATATCTGCAAGGAAGTCAAAGGCCCCGTAAGCGCGGAAGTCATCGGTGTCCGCGCGGAGGACATGATCAGGGAAGCGCACGAACTGGCGCGCTGGGCCGACAATGTCGTCATCAAGCTCCCGATGACGGAAGACGGGCTGGAAGCGACCTACAAGCTGTCACAAGACGGCATCAAGACGAATGTCACGCTCATTTTCACGGCTGCTCAGGGACTGCTGGCCGCCAAGGCCGGTGCTACCTACATCAGCCCGTTCGTTGGCAGATTGGATGATACCGGGATCGAGGGCATGAAGCTGATTCGTGACCTTCGGACCGTTCTCGAAAATTATAAATATCCGGCGGAAATCATTACGGCCAGCGTCCGGAACATCGAGCACGTGCAGGCGGCCGCTCTGGCCGGAGCGCACATCGCGACAATTCCGGGCTCGCTGTTCCCGACGTTGTGGAAACATCCGCTCACGGACATCGGCATCGAGCGATTCCTGAAGGATTGGGCCCAGGTGCCCGGGGGACTTGCGCTTGACGGAGGAAACGCGTGATGTACGGCTACAAAGACAGGATGGCCGTCAATGCCGTCCGGATGCTGTCCATCGACGCGATCGAGAAATCGAATTCGGGGCATCCGGGGCTGCCCATGGGCGCGGCGCCGATGGCGTATGTGCTGTGGAGCCGTTTCCTGAACTTCCGGCCTTCGAATCCGAACTGGTGGAACCGCGACCGGTTCGTCCTGTCCGCCGGCCACGGTTCCATGCTGCTGTACAGCTTGCTGCATCTCTTCCAATATGATGTGAGCGTGGATGAGCTTAAGCAATTCCGCCAATGGGGAAGCATCACGCCGGGCCATCCGGAGTACGGGCACACCCCGGGCGTGGAATGTACGACCGGCCCGCTGGGGCAAGGCATCGCGATGGCGGTGGGCATGGCGATGGCGGAGCGGTTCCTGGCCGCCCGCTACAACCGTGAAGGCTACGACATCATGGACCACTACACCTACTGCCTGTGCGGCGACGGCGACCTGATGGAAGGCGTCGCGGCCGAAGCGGCTTCGCTGGCCGGCCATCTGCAGCTCGGCAAGCTCATCGTGCTGTATGATTCCAACGACATCTCGCTCGACGGCGAGACGAAGCACGCATTCACCGAACAGGTGGCCGATCGCTTCACCGCTTACGGCTGGCAGGTCCTCCGCGTGGAAGACGGCAACGATCTGCACGCCATCCACGAAGCGATCGAGAAGGCGCGGCAGTCGGACAAGCCCACGCTCGTGGAAGTGAAGACGATCATCGGCTACGGCAGCCCGAACAAGGGCGGAACCTCCGAGAGCCACGGCGCGCCGCTCGGCGAAGCGGAAGTGGCCCTCGTCAGGGAGACCTACAACTGGCCGTACCCGCCGTTCGAAATTCCGGAATCGGTGCATGAACCGTTCCGGCAGGCGGTGCAGCGCGGCGAGGAAGCGGAGCAGGCCTGGAATGAACTGTGGAACGCCTACCGTCAGGCCTATCCGGAGCCGGCAGCGGAACTGGAGAAGGCGTTTGCCGGGGAACTGCCGGAGAATTGGGAAGCCGCGCTGCCCGCGTTCCAGGTCGGAGACAAGGTAGCGACGCGCGACGCTTCCGGCAAAGTCCTCAATGCGCTCGCTTCGGCCATTCCGTATTTCCTCGGAGGCTCCGCGGACCTGGCGTCGTCGAACAAAACGATGATCCGCGGGGAAGAAGCGTATCAACCCGGCAGCTACCAGGGCCGCAACATTTGGTTCGGGGTGCGCGAACATGCGATGGCGGCCGCGCTGAACGGGATGTCGCTGCACGGCGGCATGAAAGTTTTCGGCGGGACGTTCTTCGTCTTCTCCGATTACATGAAGCCCGCGATGCGGCTGTCCGCCCTGATGAAGCAGCCCGTCATCTACGTGCTGACCCATGACAGCATCGCCGTCGGCGAGGATGGTCCGACCCACCAGCCGATCGAGCAGCTTCCCGGACTCCGGAGCATTCCGAATTTGCTGGTGCTCAGGCCGTCCGACGCGAACGAGACGGTCGCGGCTTACAAGATTGCCGTCAGCGAGCGGACCCGCCCGAGCGCGATCGTGCTTACGAGACAGGCGCTTCCGGTCAGGGAAGGAACGGAGCAGGGGCTGGAGCTCGCACATCGCGGCGCTTACGTCCGCGTCCGGACGCCGGAAGGCGATCCCGATCTGCTCCTGATCGCGTCCGGCTCGGAAGTGCCGCTGGCGATGGATGCGGCCGCCATGCTGGAAGAGCAGGGCATCAAGGTGAACGTCATCAGCATGATTTCCCGTGAGCTGTTCGAAGAGCAGGATCGGGAGTACCGGGATTCCGTCATCCCGCCGCACATCCGGAAGCGCGTCTGCATCGAGATGGGCAGCTCGTTCGGATGGGAACGTTACGCCGGGCTCGATGGCCTCATCATTGCGCTGGACCATTTCGGAGCGTCCGCTCCGGGCAATGTCCTGATGGAGAAATTCGGATTTACGAAAGAGCAAGTCGCAAGCCGCATCAAGGAATGGTACAACGGCTGACAAACAAGCCCGCAGATCCGTCATCTGCGGGCTTGTCGTCTCTGTACGCCCGGCATGGGCGTTCTCTCTACGGTGAAAGTCCGGAATGGGGGCTCATTAGCCAAAGGCAAGGGTGTCGGCCGTGAGGCCGAATCTGAAGGAAGCCGGAGGCAAACGCACGGGCCAAGGTACACGAACGGGATTTGAGGCAGGGTTGGTCGGATGAGTTGCCTGAGCATAACGAAATCCCAAGCCGCCAAGGGCCAGCCCTGCAAACTCCAGTGGTCGCGGGCGGAAAGATGACGCTCTTGTCCGGGGAGGCCTGCGGAATACGCGAAGTCACTTCGTAACCGCAATCGGGAGGTTGCGCTGAATCCGCAGGAGTCAGCAGAGGTCATAGTACGCGAGTACTGGACGTAAGGAGAGCGGAAGGGCCGAACCGAATGGAGAGAGGAAGCCGATGCGTTCGCGCAAAGAGCAGAGACAGCCGAATATCTCGCAAGAGAGCTGCCGGCAAAGAGAAGCGGTGAAGCCGCAAGGGTATGCCGGAGCGCCGAGTTCTTCGCCGGCACAAGTCGCCCCTTCCTCTCGCAAAGCACAGGACGACCTGCTGGAGAAGATGCTGGAGAGAGAAAACCTCTTGAAAGCCTACAGGAAAGTGGTCCGGAACGGAGGAGCCCCCGGCGTGGACGGGGTAACGGTAACGGAGTTACAAGCTTACCTGAACACCCACTGGGAAGCGGTGAAAACCGCACTCCTTGCGGGAACGTACAGACCCTCGCCGGTCAGACGGGTGGAAATCCCCAAACCCGGAGGCGGCGTGCGGCTGCTCGGCATCCCGACCGTGATGGACCGCCTTCTCCAGCAAGCGCTTCTGCAAGTGATGGAACCGATCTTTGACCCGCATTTCTCAGGGCACAGCTACGGTTTCCGGCCTGGGAAGAGAGCGCACGATGCGGTAAAGCAAGCGCAAGCCTGCGTCCAAAGCGGACTCCGATGGGTCGTGGACATGGATCTGGAGAAGTTCTTCGACCGCGTGAACCACGACATCCTGATGGCGAGAGTCGCGCGGAGGGTAGACGACAAGCGGGTGCTCAAACAGATTCGTGCCTACCTGAACGCCGGGGTGATGGCCGGGGTGTGGTCGTGCGGTCGGAGGAAGGCACGCCGCAAGGCGGCCCGCTCAGTCCGCTTCTCGCCAACATCCTGTTGGACGACCTGGACAAAGAATGGACCCGGCGAGGGCTGCGCTTCGTCCGATATGATATGCGGACGACTGCAATATCTTCGCGGCCGGCAAACGGGCCGGGGAACGGGTTATGGAATCGGTGATCCGATTTGTGGAAGGGAAGCTGAAACTGAAAGTGAACCGGGACAAAAGCGCGGTGGACCGGCCGTGGAACCGAAAGTTCCTCGGCTTTGGCTTTCTGCCAAACAAGCAGGCGACGATCCGTCTGGCTCCCGGGACGATTCAGCGCTTCAAGGAGAAAGTCCGGGAGATAACGGACCGCTCGCTCCCACTGACGATGGAAGAACGGATTCACCGACTGAACCGCTTCATGCTGGGTTGGATCGGTTATTTCCGATTGGCTGCCGCCAGGAACCACTGTGGCAGCCTTGATGCATGGATTCGCAGGCGACTGCGCATGTGCCTGTGGAAACAGTGGAAGAGACCCCGGACCGGACTGCGTAATCTCCGTGCACTCGGCGTGCCTGAATTAGCAGCTCGAATCATGGCGAACTCACGGCGTGGTCCATGGGAAATGTCCCGGAACACAAACAACGCCCTTCCGTCTTCCTGCTGGGAAGCGAAAGGGCTGAAAAGTCTGCTTTCTCGTTGCCTTGAGCTTTGTTAACCTTCGGAACCGCCGTATACGGACCCGCATGTACGGTGGTGTGAGAGGTCGGGGGCTAGCCGCCCTTCCTACTCGATTGGTTGCTTCTTCGCCCGCGGCGGCATGAGCGCGCCGCTCCGGGCGATCGCTGATTGTACCGGCTTATTTGGTTGCGGCCGCATAGTTTTTCGCCCGCGGCGGCATGAGCGCGCCGCTCCGGGCGATCAGATGATCCAGCATTTCGCTTGCGTTGTTCTGATGATGTTCCGCTGGCTTGAAGACGGTCATGTTTTCGAAGTCGGTGAAAAGGGACAGCGTCGGGTGCGTCCGTACGTCCGCGATCATCAGTTCCGCCAGGATGCCCCTGAGATGCTCCGCCGCCCGCGCCCCGCCGGTGGAGCCGTAGCTGACGATGCCCGCCGCCTTGTTGTTCCACGCCTCGCGCGCGAGATCGAGCGCGTTCTTCAGCGCCCCCGTGATGCTGTGGTTGTACTCCTGCACGATGAACACGAACCCGTCCAGGCTGTGCAGCTTCTCGTTCCATCTGGCGATGGCGGGGTCCGCCTCGTCCGTCGTGCCGAGGAACGGCAGCTTGTAGTCGGCGATGTCCACGATCTCGTAATGCGCGTCGCCGCGCCGGTCGGCTATGGTCTTCACCCACTCGCCCACCTGCGGGCTTACCCGCCCCTGGCGCGTGCTGTCGAGGATGATGCCGATGCGCAGTTTGTCGCTCGTCATGAAGTTGCGCCCTCCCGAGTGGTGTGTTTGGCATGTTTTAGCATGTGAAGGCGGGGAAGGGATTAAGCGTGGGATCAGTCGGGAAAAAGGAATACAAAGAAGAAAAATGTAAAATTTTATTGAAATCTGAAGGTTAATCCAATATAATGAGAACATACATTCCCGTCAAGGAAGTTGAATCCATGAAAGCCATCCGTGACCCGGTTCATAACATTATTTATTTCGATAAGAAAGAGGATGCCTTTCTCCTGGAATTGATGGATACGCGGGAGTTCCAGCGATTGAGGCATATCAAGCAGCTTGGACTTTCTTCGTTTACATATCCCGGAGCGGAACATACCCGGTTTGCCCATTCGATCGGCGTTACGCATTTGACGAAACGATTTGTAGACAAGATCCGAAGCTTGAAAGAAGAGAGGCTCAAAACGTACATTGACGAATTGGCCGATTACCGCAGACAATTGCTGGCGGCCGCGTTGTTGCATGATGTGGGTCATGGACCATTTTCGCACGCACTGGAGACCACAACCGGAATCAAGCATGAGCGTTGGACGGTAGAAATCATCAATGGCGATACCGAGGTCAACGGTGTGTTGCGCAAACACGGCATTGATCCTGCCGAGATTACGGACATCATTCAACGTACGCATCGTTCAAAGGCGGCCGTCAAGCTTCTCTCCAGCCAGCTTGATGCGGACCGGGTTGACTATCTGCTGAGGGATTCCAAGATGACCGGTGCGGGTTACGGTTCCTTTGATCTCGAATGGTTGATCAACGTGTTGCGCATCGGTGAGCACTACGGCGTAGTTGAAGTCGGATTGGACCTGAATAAAGGCTTGAGCATCGCGGAAGACTTTGTCATGGCTCGTTATTATATGTACAAGAACGTCTATTTTCACAAGACGACACGAAGCGCCGAACTGATAGTGGATCGAATCTTCAAGAGAGCCATGGAGTTGTTTCACGCGAAGGACGACCATCTCGATTTGCCGGAAGATCTGGCGGCTGTTTTGAGGTGTGGCGGACAGACTGACAAAGCGCTTGGACATTACCTCAATCTCACCGATCATACCGCCTGGTATTGCTTCCATCTTTGGCGCAACCATCCGGACGAGATCCTGAGCGATTTGTGCAACCGGATGCTGAAGCGGAATTTCTTCAAAGTGTTGATGACGGGTGAGAGGGATGAATTGGAAGTGTATGAACAGGTCAGGAGTTATTTTGGTGATGAGCTGTATGTGAGTTATTATTTTGCGAAAGATGATGCAAAAAGCAGCTCGTACAAGGACTCTTACATCCTCCAAAAGCAAATGCCCGGTGAAAAGCAGGAAGAACGTGAAGCTTCAGAGTATATTTTATTGTATGATGACAAAGGCTTTGGCACCGAGTTGTCAAATAAGTCGGAGATCTTGAACGCTATTCGGAATAAGCCGATATCGATAAGGCGTTTATTCATGCCGAAAGAGCATAGCGTGAAAATTTTTGGAGGTTGAAACAGATGTTCGAAGCGGCCGGCAGCGTGCTGAGCGTATTTTCCACCGTAGGCAAGGTGCACGGACGAAAGAAAATACAGAAGATGATTCATTTGTTGAAAGTGGCCGGTGCCCGGATGCCCTTCAAATATGAGTATCATCATTACGGTCCTTATTCTGCCGAACTGCAAATGGAGCTGAACGATTTGGAGCGGGAGGGTTATCTGGACGAGGCGATCGTCGACGAGACCTATGTATACGAGTTGACGGACAAGGGGCGGGAGTTCAAGGAACAGCTTGAAAAGCTCGGATTTGCGGTTTCGATCGACAGTGAACTGGTGAAAACCATGGCGCGTCAAAGCTCCCAGTTCCTCGAAATGGTCAGCACCTACGCTTATCTGATTGAGGCCGGCTATAAGCCTGAGGAAGCAAGGGACAAGGCGCTCGAATTGAAAGAACATCTGAAACACTTGTTGGATGACGCGATTTCCTTTTATCACGAGAATATTGCTTCACGTTCCAGGTCTTTCAATTAAAATTGGCGGTTCAGCCCGACCATTCATGCATGGTCGGGCTTTTATTCCGGCATTCAGCTTGTCTATTGACTCAGGTCCCGCAGTTCATACATCAGGTCCGCCAGCTCGTCGTTTGCCGCGATTTGGGTTGAATGGACCGACCGCGTCCTCATCCCCTAAGCCGCTCCGCCTCCCGCGCCAGCACCTGGATCGAACGCTCGGTGTAGTCGAGAATGAGCCGCAGCTCGTCTTCGCTGTAGCGGGCGAACAGCGCGGACATCGCCTCGGCGAGCGGGCCGAAGATGTCGCCGAGCGGCCGCAGATTGGCCGGGATCGGCTCGACGTAGACGACGCGCAGGTCGTTCGGGTCCTTCGCCCGGCGGACGAAGCCGGCCTTCTCGAGCCGGTTGATGACGCTGGTGATGGCGCCGGTCGTGAGCCCGGTCAGCTCGGCGAGCTGCCCGGCCGTCGCCCGGCCCATCCCGAGCACGATGTCAAGGCACTTGTGGTCCGTGATGTGAAGGCCGAGATATTTGGCGGCCGCCTGGTGGAAGAACACGGTCTGGGTCGACAGCCGCCGGGAAGCCTCCAGCAGCGCGTTGAACAGTTCCGGATGAGCCGGCTCGCGATGATCCATGGACACTCCATCCTCCGATTCTGGCGGTCTGGCCCCGACCACGGTCCGGGTTGCATTCCGGTCCGCGGCGGTATCGACAAATCGCCCGTTCTGGCGTATGATGAATCCAGATATCTTAATCATTAAGATATAGCAGACCGACGCCGAATGCAAATGTCCGACCCGTCCGGCACGATATCTTAATAATTAAGATAATTCCATGAAACCAACCACCCGTATCGAAAGGAGAATGACACCATGGCGAACAAGAAGGCGATCATCATCGGCTGCGGCATCGCCGGCCCCGCCGTCGCGATGTTCCTGAAGCGGGCCGGCTACGAGCCGCGCATCTACGAGGCGCAGCCGGGCCACGACGACTATACCGGCCTGTTCCTGAACGTGGCGCGCAACGGGATGCGCGTCCTGCGCGAGCTGGGCGTGGACGGCCGCGTCCGCGAGGAGGGCATCGAGCTGCGCGCGATGAGCTTCCACAGCGGCAGGGGAAAATTTCTGGGCCAAATCGAAGATCCGTCCGGCGAGCCGCAAGGGTACACGGTCAAGCGCGGCTTCCTGCACAAGGTGTTGCGCGAGGCGGCCGAGCGCGAGGGCATCCCGATCGCATTCGGCAAGCGGCTCGCGGATCTCAAGATTGCGGGCGACCG
>NICF_comb_assmDRAFT_10001047_pt1 | contig 22258 bp, 23 predicted proteins | sample NewIslPassag4_SG_FD_11279 | JGI IMG/M metagenome (IMG submission 11279) | reverse complement strand
TTTGGGAATTCCCTTTTGGAAGAGTTTTATTTTCGGGGCTTTCTATTTTTGCAGATGTATGAAAAAGGGTCCAAAAGGTTTGCCTATTTGTTTTCGGCGCTTCTTTTTGCCCTATATCATGTGGCGATTTTTGCCGCATGGTTCAATATCGGGATTATGCTCCTTGCCTTATTAGGGCTGTTTGCCGTAGGTCTTTTATTAAACTGGCTGAATCTGAAGTCCAAAAACTTTTTGAACTCCTGGACTTTGCATATAATGGCGGATATCGGTGTAATGGTGGTCGGGTTTTATCTCTTTGGCTTTTTTTAATCTGATGGCCCCCTTTCTAGCAAAAAAGAGCTCTGCCTTTTGCAGGGCTCTTTTTCATGAACACCAAAACGGAAAGCCTTTCGTCTTGCAAGAAATTCTCACTGGTTTAAAGATTTTCCACATGAAATACTTTTGGCAAGCTGGTAGGTTCCTAATAAAAGGAAAAGACCAAATTCGCCTTGATCCCCAAAAGCTTTTATCACGACCTTTTGGCAAATTCAAATCTGCGACGAATATTGGTCCATTGAAATTGGTTGTTAGTAGATTGATATATTCATTGCGCATTCCACAAAAAGTTTTTTTAATAAACCGCTAGTTCCTTCAACAATTCCGCTTTCGTATGATCCGTTAAATATCTTGTCGGAATGATGTGAGCTTGAACGCTGCTTACATAAATAAGAATGAGGTCATCATAGACTTTGACATCTTTAATCCCCGATCTCGATATGGTTTCCGAGGAATGTTTCCCAATGATATGAATATCTTCGTCGTTAACGGTCATGGTATACTCGCAGAGCATGGAAGAATTGTCGCCCTCTTTTAACATTTTCTTAACCGATTTTTTGATGATTCTTTCGAATATTTTTTTGAACCGGAGAATCCAGATTGAGATAAAGAGGATGGCAACAATCCCCCAATACAGTTTTGGTTGGTCGAACAGGAAAGAACCAATCGTGAACATGACGGCACCAGCGATAATGGGCAATAAAAATTTCAGGGTGTAATAGGTGGATTTGTTCGAACCGGAATTTTCCATATGATATAAATTGAACTTTATATAATCTTCTTCCAGCAATTCATATTTAATTTCCATAAAGTCGCTCCTCCTTTTACATAAATATACAATTCTTTCATTTTATATTATATTAAAATAATTAAAAAGATTATCAGACATGTAGTCAACGCCGGAGATATAAGGAGATTTTAGCTAATGTTGACACAAACCTCCTTTGTATATTATTATTTTAAAATAATAAAGGAGGTTGTAATATTTTATGGAATCAGATAGACAGAAAATTTGGGAAACGATTCCCCAAAAAGGTTTCCTAGGCCATCCTAAAGGTTTGTTCACATTATTTTTCACGGAATTTTGGGAACGTTTTTCTTATTATGGAATGCGTGCAATTTTAGTTTACTATATGTACTATGAAGTTTCAAAAGGTGGTTTAGGGCTTCCGGAAAGTACAGCTCTGTCGATCATGAGTATCTATGGTGCCTTGGTCTATATGTCCGGGATTATTGGGGGATTCGTAGCTGACCGGTTAATCGGAACAGCAAAATCCGTATTCTACGGTGGAGTTTTAATCATGTTCGGGCATATCGCCTTGGCCATTCCGGGAAGTTTTGCCCTGTTTTTCGTTTCCATGGTTTTGATTGTGTTAGGTACTGGATTGTTAAAACCGAATGTATCTTCCGTTGTTGGTGACATTTATGCGCCAGAAGATCGGAGGAGGGACTCCGGTTTTAGCATTTTCTATATGGGAATTAACCTTGGTGCTTTCATTTCCCCGTTAATCGTTGGGGATATTGGGATGAAACACAATTTTCACCTAGGTTTTTCCATCGCCGCCTTCGGTATGCTGGCAGGATTGATCATTTTTGTTGCAACAAGGAAAAAATATCTTGGCAATGCAGGGATGTATGTCCCGAATCCTTTGTCCCAAGAAGAAAAGAAGAAATTTTTCACTTGGTTTGGCATCGGTGCCATCTTGTTGATTATCGCTGTAATTGCATCGATCCAAAGCGGTGTCATGAATTTTGAACGGTTTGTTTCTCTGATCGGAATTCTCGGAATATTGATTCCAATCGTCTATTTTATTAGGATGTACAAAAGTCCAAAAACTACCGGGGATGAACGTTCCCGATTGTTGGCATATATACCGCTCTTTATTGCAGCGGTCATGTTTTGGGCAATTCAGGAACAAGGCTCGACGATTTTGGCAAACTTTGCCGATAAACGGACCCAGCTCGATTTTGCAGGGATTCATATTTCCCCGGCCTGGTTCCAGTCGTTGAATCCGTTATTTATTATCACTTTGGCTCCCGTCTTTGCATGGCTTTGGGTGAAGTTAGGGAAGCACGAACCGTCCATTCCGAAAAAATTTTCCTACGGAATCTTGTTTGCTGGCCTTTCCTTTATTGTGATTCTACTTCCGGGATATTTGGGAGGGACGGATTCCCTTGTAAATCCTTTATGGCTAGTACTCAGTAATTTGCTTGTTGTTTTGGGGGAATTATGTTTATCTCCTGTAGGGCTTTCTGCCACAACGAAATTAGCTCCTAAGGCCTTCTCTGCCCAAACGATGAGTCTATGGTTCTTATCCAGTGCGGCAGCCCAAGGGATCAATGCCCAAATCGTCAAATTTTATTCGGCTGAAACGGAAATGCTTTACTTTGGGACAATCGGTGTCATTGCCATTGTTCTAGGAATAATGTTGTTTGTCATCGCTCCAAAAATCGAAAAATTCATGAAGGGTATCCATTAATTCGAGAATGGACAACCGGAAAAACAGGTGCATGAGTCCAAAAGGGTTCACGCACCTGTTTTTTTGCAATCTTCTCCTTTTATTAAGGAAACGGAATCCACAAGGATGGTTAAACGGACCGATGATATCTAGTTCATTTAATATTGCTATCCTAGTATCCGCTATTCCCAAGGATTTCTAAATTTTTTAGATTCGGAACTTATATAAAAAGGGGAACAGGGGAAAGTTCATGTTACATCCCCGAATTAGTAATCCCTTCGTTCGGGTCAAGGAAAAAGAGGATAAAAGCTTGATTTTTAGCTTTCTCCCCTGGAATGGCCATCCTTTTCCCGGTTTGCCTACAAACGGTGGGCTTGATAACCTTGGGCCTTCGTCATCGATTTCAATATTTCCAGTTCATCTTCCGTTAAAGGTCTTGCTTCAATTGCTTTTACATTTTCCTGCAATTGCTGAATGGAACTGGCTCCGCAGACCGCGGAAGAAACGACTGGATTGGATAAAACATACTGCAAGGCTAAGGCGTTCATGGAATATCCAAATTCCGCTGCCTTTTCCTTTAATTTCGGTAGGATTTGTTCAAGTTCCGAGTAACGGTAATCAACATACCCTTTTTCTTTCATGGCTTCATTTGCTTTTTCCAATAATTTTTCACTCAGAAGTCCCCGTGCCACCGGTCCTCGGGCAACCACATGGATCCCTTTTCCTTCAAGAAGGGGGAAGACCTGTTCTTCGGGCCTGCGATCGAGTAGACTATACTGCATCATGACTGAAACGATGGAAGAACAATTGGCATATTCCCGGATTACCGTCGGCCGAATGGAAGAAATGCCGTAATAGCGGATATATCCTTCTTCCTTCAATTCTTCAAAGGCCTCGATCGTTTCGTCGATCGGATCTTCCATGGTTCCTCCATGCAATTGGAAAAGATCGATATAATCGGTTCCTAGCCTTTTCAGACTTTGTTTGGCAGCTTCTTTTATGTAAGCTTTGGAAGCATCCCAACTCCAGCCGCTTTTATCTTCATACCAGCGATTTCCTGCTTTCGTGGCGATAATGACTTTGTCGCGGACATTTTTTAAAGATTTTCCTACGATTTTTTCATTCATCCCATAATCATACAAATCTGCCGTATCAAAATAATTGATTCCCGCTTCTAGAGCCGCTTCGATAATCCCTTGAGCCTGTTTTTCCTCCGTCCCCAAGGACATGCAGCCGAGTCCTAATACCGATACATATAGTTCTGAAGTACCGAGCCGTCGTTTCTTCAAATTTGTCACCCTTCCCTTTTTTTACTTTTATTGTAATACGAAGGGGAATAAGGGGACAATTTTGTAGAATAGAAGTTTTTCTGACTTCCTCTAATCCAATCCTTCACATAGGTATACCTTTTCCCATTTTCCTTTAATATGGAGCCTATTTCTCGACTGGTTCCCTTTAAGACAATTTTTTCCAAAATATTCCACCATCCCAAAACTCACAGGTTATAGCATAGGAAAATCTATGGTAAACTATATGAGTCCGAAGGAAATGATAGAACGGAGGATTCCAATGAACTTTGAAGAGAAAACAATCCAACGAAAAACGATTTTTCAAGGGAAAATAATCGACCTATACTTGGATGATGTCGAGTTACCTAATGGAAAAACGAGTATCCGGGAAATCGTAAAACACCCTGGTGCAGTGGCGGTTATTGCCATTACCGATGAAGAAAAAATGATCCTGGTTGAGCAATTCCGCAAACCTATGGAACGCACCCTTGTTGAGATTCCCGCTGGAAAACTGGAAAAGGGGGAGGATCCGATCAATTCTGCCCGGAGGGAGCTGGAGGAGGAGACAGGATATACGTGCAAAACTTTGACGCACCTAGTTTCCTTCTATACATCCCCGGGATTTTCCGATGAATTGCTCCATGTGTACTTGGCGGAAGGTTTGGTAAAGAACGGACAGCTTCATACCGATGAAGACGAGTTTGTCCGTCTGATGGAAGTGTCTTTACCTGAGGCATTGGAACTGGTCAAAGAACAGAAGATTATGGATGCAAAAACGGTTTATGCGGTCTTATATTGGCAATTCATGAAGCAAATGGGGTAGGAACAATGAGGCGGTTTTTTGCCGATTTGCATATTCATATTGGCCGTACCAGGACGGGCAGGGCCGTAAAAATTACCGGAGCGAAAACCTTAACGCTGTCCAATATTTTACATATCGCCAAAAATCAAAAGGGCATTGATATCGTTGGAGTCATTGAGCCATTCACCCGAAGTGTTGGAGGAAATCGAAGACTTAGTAAAGGAAGGAAAACTTTTGCCCCTTGAAGAAGGGGGCCTCCTTTATGAAAGAAAGACATTGCTCCTTCTAGGGTCAGAATTGGAGATTTATGATTTGTCCTGTCAAGGTCCCATTCATGTACTTGTTTATGCCGGATATGGAAAAAATGCATGCTTTTTCCCGTTGGCTTTCCGGTCTGATGAAAAACATCCACCTCAGTTCCCAAAGAATTTATGTAAGTGGCAGGGAGTTGCAGGAAAAAACGAAGGAAATGGGAGGGCTTTTCATTCCGGCTCATGTATTTACCCCCTTTAAAAGCCTCTTTGGCAGAGGGGTTCGTCGCAACTTAAAGGAAGTGTTTCACCCGGATTTGATCGATGCCATTGAACTTGGTCTGAGCTCCGACACCTATATGGCCGATCAACTTGAGCAACTTCATCGCTATACCTTTGTCACGAATTCCGATGCCCATTCTCTTAGTAAAATCGCTAGGGAATACCAAGCTTTGGAATTGGACCATGCTAGCTTCCAGGAACTGAAAATGGCGCTTCATGAAGAAGGCGGTCGGAAGATATTGGCGAATTACGGCCTTGATCCGTTACTTGGGAAATATCATGGAACGACATGTGCCAAATGCCAGACCCCAATGGATGAAAAAATGGAAGTATGTCCGCAGTGTGGTTCGCGGCAAAAAACAAAGGGTGTCTCTGAAAGGATTCAGGAACTTCGTGATGCAAAGGGAAGACCAAATCGACCTCCATATATCCATCAGGTTCCCCTTGAATTTCTCCCGGGAATTGGTCCGAAAACATTGGAAAAATTATTGCATCGTTTTGGGACCGAAATGGCCATTATCCATGATGCCCCTTTTGAAAACTTACTGGAAGTTGTTCCGATTCAAACAGCCGAATGGATTATGAAGGCCCGGGAAGGACGCCTGGAATTGGAGGCGGGTGGCGGTGGACGGTATGGAAGGATTAAGCAAAAAGAACGTAAAGATCGGTAAATCCTCTCATACTTAACGGGCTAAACATAGGAGTTATAGAGCGGGGAGAAAAATAGATCAATTTGGAATTAGGTATGCACCTTTCTTGCATACTTCCTCCGATTCTTTCATACAATCTAGTATCTAGGAATTAGGAGGAAAAATAGTATGAAGAAACGGATGAATTCCTTTTCCATAGCAAAACATGTAGTAGAGTACTCCTCGCTTTATATTTTCCATTCCGTATTGTTCCTTATGGGAGTGGTTTTTGGGGCGATTGTCGTCAACAGCTTAAGTGCCACCCAAAAGGATGATCTATTCTATTTTTTGAATGAGTTTTTTGTCCAGCTTTCTCAAGGTGAATTGGTTCGGGCTGGGGATGTGTTCTGGCATAGTTTTCTTTATAATGGCAAGTTTGTCGGTCTTATCTGGCTTTTGGGAATATCGATGATAGGTTTGCCCCTTATTACTCATTTTGCTTTTTTTAAAGGGGATGGTCATAGGTTTTACCATCGGCTTTTTAGTGCAACAAATGGGTTTTAAAGGGTTCCTTTTATCCTTTGCAGGGGTCTTGCCCCAAAATCTCATTATCGTACCAACCTTTATCGCAGCAGCCGTATTATCGGTGGCTTTCTCATTACAAATGATCCGGAAGCTCTTCGTCAAATCCCTCTATCAACCTTTTGCCCCCATGTTGATGCGCTATATAATCGCCTATGGAATTTTTCTTTTAGCCCTAGGGTTGGCTAGTTTCGTGGAAGGTTATTTTACCCCCTATTTCATGAAAAATTTACTAGGGATATAAATTTTAATATAATAATAAATTTTAATTAATAATTTATATAAAATGTAATTTAGAATAATTTTATTTTGCAACTCCCGCCTCATTTGTTATAATGAAGTTACATTGGCGAGGGAGGGGCTTTTTTAATGGAAAATCGCCTAGAAAGAATTAAAAAACAGTTGCATGCCGCAAGTTATAAGCTTACCCCTCAACGGGAAGCAACAGTAAGGGTACTCTTGGAAAATGAAGCGGATCATTTAAGTGCGGAAGATGTCTATTTGCTAGTTAAGGAAAAATCCCCTGAAATTGGTCTGGCAACTGTATACAGAACCTTGGAATTATTAACGGAATTGAAGATTGTCGATAAAATAAATTTCGGGGATGGCGTATCCCGGTATGATCTGCGTCAGGAAGGAGCCGCCCATTTCCATCATCATCTTGTATGTATAGAATGCGGATCGGTAGAGGAAATCAAGGAAGATTTATTGGAAGATGTAGAAGTGATAGTCGAAAAGCGGTGGCAGTTTTTGGTGAAAGATCACCGGCTAACTTTCCATGGGGTTTGCCGAAATTGCCAAAAAAGGTCCGCCAGTAAAGTCGATGAAGGAAAGAAAAATCCAAACTTTTTAAATGCAAAACAATGAATTAGTTTTACTAAGTCATTGTTTTTGTTTTTTCTGGTCTATAAGGGTGCAAAAATGTATAAATTCCCTCATCTTTGGCATAAGTTTGTACTAAAGATTTTAATGGCAAAGGTGCGGGTACGATGAGAAAATATATCCGATTATTTTTCAAGACATTGAAAGTTTTTATTCTATTTACCGGATGTACGATTTTCTTTTATTATGCTATTATGTGGGTAAAGGAAGAATATGAGAATTACCACCGGTATGATGAACCGGAAGGAAAGGCAATCGAAGTTTTTTCCTACGATGATGGGGGAGACTTCGGGTGGTTTCAAAGGTTACTACTGTTTTATTTGGATGGGGAGTAATGTGAGTGAATGAGCATATCGAAGATTTTTTACATTATTTGCTGGTTGAAAAACGGTTATCCGATAACACCATTCAATCCTACCGGAGAGATTTGAAAAATTATCTTCAATATCTCCAAGAAAAAGAAGGGATTGCAAGAATCCAAGAGGTTACCAGAGCCCATATTATCCGTTTTCTTTCCTCCTTGAAAAATAGCGGAAAATCATCCCGGACGATTGCCCGGCATATTGCTTCCATCCGGTCCTTTCATCAATTTTTATTCCGGGATCGGGTTATGGAGGAAAACCCGACAGAGCATATCGAATCCCCTCAGAAGGAGCTAAAACTCCCAAAGGTTTTAAATATGATCGAGGTGGATCAATTGCTTGCCTCACCCGATACCACCACACCCCTTGGTTTAAGGGATAAGGCAATGCTTGAATTAATGTATGCCACTGGTGTACGGGTAAGCGAACTGTTATCCCTAACCTTGGGTGACGTTCATCTTTCTTTGGGATTTATTCGCTGTGTCGGAAAAGGCAGCAAAGAACGGATTATCCCGATGGGTCAGGTGGCGATCCATGCTTTGGAACAGTACTTGCAATATGGACGTCCCAAAATTGCCGATCCCAAGAAACGGACGGATATTTTGTTTTTGAACCATCACGGTTCTCCTCTTTCCAGACAAGGTTTCTGGAAAATCTTAAAGCAATTGTCCGTCAAAGCCGGAATAGAGAAGGAATTAACTCCCCATACGTTGAGACATTCCTTCGCTACCCACCTTCTTGAAAATGGGGCGGATCTAAGAGCGGTTCAAGAAATGTTGGGACATGCCGATATTTCCACAACCCAAATATATACCCATGTGACGAAAACAAGGATTAAGGATGTTTATAGCAAATATCATCCGAGGGCATGAATTCGCCCTTTTTTCCTTTGAAACCACTTACATAATATGGAGTAGGCAAATATTCCCTATTGCCTTAGGTAATAGGTTGAATATATTTTAGGTTAAATTAGAATGACCACTAAGTATAGCTGGAGGTATTCATATGGACAAATTTAAGTACAATCGAATTTTTCTAATTGTAATGGATTCCGTTGGTATCGGGGAAGCGCCAGATGCAGAAAAATTCGGTGATCTTGGTGCTGATACCCTAGGCCATATTGCGGAAAGGATGAATGGTCTTAATATGCCCAATATGGCAAAACTCGGACTCAGCAATATCCGGGAAATTAAAGGTGTACCGAAGGCGGAAAAACCTTTGGCCTATTATACAAAAATGCAGGAAGCATCCAATGGGAAAGATACGATGACCGGACACTGGGAAATTATGGGTCTCAATATTCAAACTCCCTTCAAAGTGTTCCCGAACGGTTTTCCGGATGAACTTATTCAAGAAATCGAAAAACGCACCGGAAGAAAAGTCATTGGTAACAAACCGGCTAGCGGAACAGCCATTATAGATGAATTAGGGAAAGAACATATGGAAACCGGAGCTTTGATTGTATATACCTCTGCAGACCCGGTTTTACAAATCGCCGCCCATGAAGAAATTGTTCCGCTCGAGGAACTTTATCGGATTTGTGAAATTTGTCGGGAACTCACATTAGCAGATGAATATAAAGTAGGTCGCATTATTGCCCGTCCTTTTGTCGGAACCCCCGGCAATTTTACCCGGACAGCCAACCGTCATGACTATGCTCTGAAACCCTTTGGTCGCACCGTTATGAATGAACTGGCCGATAGTGGTTTTGACGTTATTGCCCTAGGGAAAATATCGGATATTTATGCGGGAGAAGGAGTAACAAAGGCCATTCGTACAAAATCCAACATGGATGGAATGGACAAGCTAGTTGACTCCCTAAAGATGGATTTCACCGGTTTGTCCTTCTTGAATTTGGTAGATTTTGATGCTTTGTATGGTCACCGTCGGGATCCGATTGGTTATGGCAAAGCGTTGGAAGAATTTGACAGTCGTTTGCCGGAAGTCTTCGACCTGATGAAAGAGGATGATTTGTTAATCATTACCGCGGATCACGGTAACGATCCTATTCATCACGGAACCGACCACACCCGGGAATATGTACCCCTTCTAGTCTATTCCAAGGGAATGAAGGAAGGTAAGGAATTGCCCCTTCGGGAAACCTTTGCCGATGTAGGGGCAACGATTGCGGACAATTTCAAAGTGAAGATGCCTGAATATGGAAAGAGCTTTTTGAAAGATCTTGAAGATTAATATCATAAACAACTATAGAAAATGTCGAAGGCGGGGTTTTTTCTATGAGAATGATTGACATAATTGAGAAAAAACGGGATGGCTTGGAACTTACAACCGAAGAAATTCAATTTTTCGTCCAAAACTATACTTCAGGGGAAATTCCGGATTACCAAACAAGTGCCCTCCTTATGGCGATCTATTTCCAGGGCATGAACGAACGGGAAGTGGCGGACCTGACGATGGCAATGGTCAACTCCGGCGATACCGTCGATCTTTCCAGTATTGAAGGAATCAAGGTAGACAAACATTCGACAGGCGGGGTTGGCGATACCACCACTTTAATCCTTGGTCCGCTCGTAGCTTCTCTTGATGTTCCGGTGGCAAAAATGAGCGGCCGCGGGTTAGGCCATACCGGTGGAACCATCGACAAATTGGAATCCATTGAAGGTTTTCACGTTGAGTTGACCAAGGAACAATTTATCGAAAATGTAAATAAAAATAAAATTGCCGTTGTCGGACAAAGCGGAAACTTGACTCCGGCAGATAAAAAACTGTATGCACTGAGGGACGTAACCGGTACGGTCAACAGCATTCCTCTCATTGCCAGCTCCATCATGAGCAAAAAAATCGCCTCTGGAGCCGATTGCATCGTCTTGGATGTAAAATGTGGATCCGGTGCCTTTATGAAGACCGTTGAGGATGCAAGAAAACTGGCAGCGGAAATGGTCAAGATCGGCAAAAATGTGGGAAGAAAGACGATTGCCGTCATTTCCGACATGAGCCAACCATTAGGCAGGGCGGTCGGTAACGCATTGGAAGTAAAAGAGGCCATCGATACATTATCCGGAAATGGTCCGGAAGATTTAACCGAACTTTGCCTATCTTTAGGTAGCCAAATGGTCTATCTCGCCAATAAAGCTTCTTCCATTGAGGAAGCAAGACATCTTTTGGAAGAATCGTTAAAGAGCGGAAAAGCTTTGGAAAAAATGAAAGTATTCATTGAGTCCCAAGGTGGAAATCCTGACTTCATAAAACAGCCGGAAAAACTTCCTCAGGCCAAATACAAAATGGAATTTACCGCTAAGGAAGACGGTTGGGTGAAGGAAATCCATGCAGAAAAAATCGGAACAGCAGCGATGGTCCTAGGTGCAGGAAGAGCGACCAAGGAATCGGAAATTGATCTGGCTGTTGGACTTGTTTTAAATAAAAAGGTAGGGGATCCCGTAAAAGCGGGTGAATCCCTTGTGACAATCCACTCCAATCGGGAAGATATATCCGATTGCCTGAAGCTCCTTGAAGAATCGATTATTCTTTCCGAGCAAAAAACCGAAAAGCTGAAATTAATCCATGAAATTATAAACTAAAGCAACGAAGGCTGTCCGAAAAGTCTTCCCAACCAAATGACCTAAGTAAATGAAACGCCCAAAATATTGTTCATTTGACATTTTTGGGCGTTTTGCTTATTAGGAAGTCCATTTATGGGGCTTTTCGGGATTCCTATTTTTTTGGAAAGGCTTTTGGAAAAAATCATTGGAAAATAAGTCAATTTCCCTCCCTTGGTGGAGGGATTTTTGCTTTTAAGAAAAAAATATTCGTATAAAAATTTTCCAATCGGTAAAAATGAAGGAAAGATGTGAAATATTTTCCATTAACCTGATAATGATCCATGAATATGGAGGGAAAAGGATGAAACGAATTTTTTATTTGATCGTAGCGAATCTTCTTTTTTCAGCAATAGCATTTCAACCAGCAAAAGCTGAAGAAAGAAAAATAGAATTGGCAGATAATGCCAGATCCGCGATTTTGATGGAGTTTGATACAGGAACCATCCTTTATGAAAAAAATGTCCATGAGTCTTTGCCCCCAGCCAGTATGACGAAAATCATGTCGATGCTCCTCATCATGGAAGCATTGAGAGATGGAAAAATTCAGTTGAATGAAAAGGTTAGGGCAAGCGAACATGCCGCCTCAATGGGGGGAACACAGATCTTCCTTGAGGAAGGGGAAGAAATGACGGTGGAAGAGCTGCTCCGTGGAGTGGCCATCGGTTCTGCCAATGATGCCACCGTTGCCCTGGCTGAACATATCGCTGGAAGCGAAGAAGCTTTTGTCCAAAGGATGAATGAACGGGCTAAGGAACTTGGCTTGAAAAATACGAATTTCGTCAATTCCACCGGACTACCTGCCGAGAACCATTATAGCAGCGCCTACGACATGGCTATCCTTGGAAGGGAACTTTTGAAACATGAGGACATTACGAAATTTACGAGCCTATATGAATCGTATTTACGGGAAAATACCGACAAGAAGTTTTGGCTTGTTAACACAAACAAGCTTGTCCGGTTTTATGATGGGGCAGACGGACTTAAAACAGGTTACACAAGCGATGCAAAATATTGTTTAACAGCGACGGCCAAAAGGAATGGGATGAGGGTGATTGCGGTTGTGTTTGGGGCGCCGACTTCCAAAGAAAGGAACCGGCAAATAACGAAGATGTTTGATTATGCCTTCAGTCAATATGAAACAAAGCCAATTTTCAAAAAAGGGGAACTGGTCGGTGAGGCGCCGGTGAAAAAAGGGAAAACCCGGACGGTAAATGCGAAAACGTTAACCCAGGTTTCCTTATTAGCAGGTAAGGGAGAAAAGATGGAAGGGGTAAAAACCGAGATTACCTATCGTAACAACTTGCAGGCACCAATTAAATCAGGAGACATCATTGGGAAAGTGACGGTTTTCAAAGATGGGAAACCGGTGTCCGAAACCGATCTTGTGGCAGAAAAATCTGTGGACCGGGCCGGCTGGTGGACGTTGTTTAAACGGTCCTTCGGAGAATTTACAAAAATTGGCCGTTAATGTTGAATAGCCGTGGGATTTCCCGAAATACCACTAGTTTTGTAACGAGGAAGGAATTCGCCTTTTTGTTATCGAATTGACTCACTATACGAGAGAAGGAGGCTGTGTATAGTGAGTCTGAATATCGATTTGGAACCGATAGATAAAGTGCTTTGCGTACGTTTGGAAGGCGAATTGGATCATCATACTTCTGATTCTGTCCGGAAACAAGTGTCCTTTGCCATCGGAAAATATGGTGTCAAATATTTAGTATTAAATCTAGAAAAATTATCCTTCATGGATAGCTCCGGTTTAGGTGTGATCTTAGGTCGGTACAAAGAGATTAAGCAGGCTGGCGGCGAAATGGTTATTTGCGCAATCTCCCCTCCAATCGAGCGATTATTTACGATAAGCGGTTTGATGAAAATCATCCGGATCGAACCATCGGAAGATTTCGCTTTAAAAAGATTGGGGGTTATGTGAGATGACCAATGAAATGCATCTGTCCTTTCGTGCCAAAAGTGAAAACGAATCCTTTGCCAGGGTAGCCGTCGCTGCTTTTATAACTCCACTAGATCCGACTTTGGATGAGCTGACGGAAATAAAAACCGTCGTTAGCGAAGCTGTGACGAATGCCATCATACACGGCTATGAAAATCGGGAAGATGGCATGGTTTATATTTCCGTAAAAATAGACGGTGACTGTGTGGAATTGGAAGTCCGTGATGAAGGTGTCGGAATCCCGGATATTGAAGAAGCAAAACAGCCGCTCTATACAACAAAGCCGGAATTGGAAAGGAGCGGCATGGGTTTTACGATAATGGAAAACTTCATGGACGAAATGTTGGTGGAATCCGCACCAAATATGGGAACGACAGTAAAATTGAAAAAGCATTTATCAAGAGCGAAAGCGACAAGCCATTGAGGGGTTTTGCCGATGGATGTGGAGGTAAAAAAGGAATCAAGTCAACCTTATTTGAAGGATGAAGAGATAAAGCGATTAATAAAATTAAGCCAGGAAGGAGACCAAGAAGCCAGAAATTTGATTGTAGAAAAAAACATGAGGCTTGTTTGGTCTGTTGTCCAGCGATTTTTGAATCGGGGCTATGACCCTGACGACCTATTCCAAATCGGTTGCATCGGGCTGTTGAAATCAGTGGATAAATTTGACCTGAACTATGATGTCAAATTTTCTACCTATGCTGTACCGATGATTATTGGCGAAATCCAAAGATTTATCCGGGATGATGGAGCCATCAAAGTTAGCCGCTCCTTAAAAGAAACCGGTCATAAAATCCGCCGTGCCAAAGATGAACTGTCCAAGGAGCTAGGAAGGGCACCGACCATCCATGAATTGGCCACCTACTTGGATCTTCCGACAGAGGAGATTTTATTAGCTCAAGAAGCCATTCTGACCCCTACATCCATCCATGAGACTGTCTACGAAAATGATGGGGATCCCATTACGCTCTTGGACCAAATTTCGGATGAAAATGACCGATGGTTTGACAAGCTTGCCCTAAAGGAAGCCATCGAGGATTTGGATGAAAGAGAAAAACTGATTGTGTACCTACGTTATTTCAAAGATCAGACGCAATCGGAGGTTGCCAGCCGATTAGGTATTTCCCAAGTACAAGTATCCCGCCTTGAGAAAAAAATATTGAAGCAAATTAAGGACCAATTGGAATTATAAACCCGATTGGTCTTTTTTATTTTTGGTGTCAATATTTGGCGGTCATGTTTCTTATTAACAAATCCATACTATTACCAAATCCTTCAAAAAGGAGGGGATGGTTTGGAAAGTCCAATCTATATTCGCCTAAGACATCGGGTTCAAGTAAAACCAAACCATTTTGTACGGTTAAAAGATGTAGCGTTGGTTTTTGCCCCTTTTGATAAAACTATGGAGCTGGAAAAACTGAAAATATACCAGGTGAAGAAGGAAGACCATAATATCATCATTATTGATGCTATGCAAATATTGAAGGAAATTATCTCGTCAACGGGGATGACGGACATCCAGTTCATCGGTCCAAGTCAAACGATTGTTGAAGTTGTGGAACGGAAAGTCATGGTAAAAACCCCTGTTTTTTTGTTGGTTTGGCTTTTGCTTTTTGCTGGTTCAGCTTTTTCCATTATCAATTTCCATGAAGATGTAAGTATGCAATCGGTTCATCAGAAGGTGGTTTATTTATTGACCGGTTTGGAAGATACGAGTCCGCTAGTCTTTCAAATCCCATATTCCATCGGTTTAGGTTTGGGAATGATTTTATTTTTCAATCATGTATTCAAAAAACGGATCAATGATGAGCCAAGCCCTTTGGAAGTGGAAATGTTCAATTACCAACAGGCCCTCGATCATTATGTGATCATGCATGAAAATAAGGAGGTCATTAAACATTTGAATGACGATTAAGATTCTGTTGGCCATCTTCTTAGGGCTTTCTGCAGGCCTTGCGGTAGGGGCTGGTTTTGTTGCCTTTATTACGGTTCTTGGAATCATACCACGCTTGATGCAACTGACCAAATCAATGAAAATGATTGTCCATTATGAAGGGGCGGTTGTTTTAGGAAGTGTATCTGGTACGTGGCTCGGTTTGCAGGAGCCAATCTTGCCCTTGCCGGTTCCGTTCCTCGCTTTGTTGGGCTTATTGTACGGGATTTTTATTGGGATGCTTGCGGCAGCCCTATATGAAGTATTGGATGTCATCCCCATTTTGTCGAAGCGGATTCGACTGGATGATCGCATTTTATATTTGATTATGGCCCTTGTTCTGGGGAAAGTTTTCGGTTCCTTGTTCCATTGGATTTTTTTCGTTCATTTGTAAAACCCATTTTCCATTCTTGTTTTCGGAAAGAAAGGAGATATCCCTTGGAAACGAAACAAACACAGCAAAGAGTCTTTCTCAGCTTGATTGACGCAGATAAATATATGAAGGATCGGATTGGTCTAGGGGAAAGTTTTGATCTAGGTGTAAGGAAGCTAAAGATTCTTAAAAAGGACATTCACATTTATTATTTAAATGGACTTTGTGATACGAATTATATCATGAGTATTTTTTGGGAATTGGTTAACCTGAATGATGCTGATGTTGAGAAACCCCCCGTGGACTTTTTTGATTTAATCGAAAATCGCCTGATTCATCAATCGGTGGAAAGGGTTAAAACGATGGATGAGGTGGTGGATCAGGTTCTGTCCGGCTTGATTGCGATTTTGCTAGAAGGATCCGATGAGGCTCTGATTGTTGATACCCGGAGTTATCCTGGCCGTCAGCCGGAGGAGCCGGACACGGAAAAAGTCGTTCGTGGTTCTCGGGACGGCTTTGTGGAAAACATCATCATTAATACCGCTTTGACAAGGCGCCGGATTCGGGATGAACGACTCAGGGTCGAATTGTTAAAGGTAGGGGAGCGGTCGAAAACCGATGTAGCCATTGTGTATTTGAAGGACGTTGCCAATCCCCGCTTGGTGGAAATTATTAAGCAGGAAATAGAAAATATTGAAATTGATGGACTTACGATGGCGGATAATGCTATCGAGGAATTTCTTGTTAAACAGGGGTATAATCCTTATCCACTAGTTCGTTATACGGAAAGATCCGATGTGGCGGCAACCCACGTTCTGGAAGGACATGTGCTTATATTTGTCGATACTTCCCCAAGTGTCATAATTACACCTGCGACCTTTTTCCATCATGTCCAGCATGCCGAAGAATATCGGCAATCTGCGGCGGTGGGAACCTTTATCCGTTGGATCCGTTTCCTGGGAATCTGGCTTTCCATTTTTCTTTTGCCCCTTTGGTTACTTGTTGTGCTTGAACCTGAACTTTTGCCAAAATCCCTTGACTTTATCGGTCCAAATAAAGATTCGAACTTGCCGATTGTACTGCAAATTTTTATTGCGGATATCGGGATTGAATTTTTGCGTATTGCCGCCATTCATACTCCTACACCGCTATCGACTGCCATGGGTTTGATAGCCGCGGTATTAATCGGTCAAATTGCCGTTGAAGTCGGACTTTTTGTTTCTGAAGTGATTCTTTATGTTTCGGTAGCTGCAATCGGGACTTTCGCGACACCGAGCTATGAGCTTAGCATTGCCAACAAAATTTCAAGAACAATCCTTGTTTTGGTTGTGGCGCTGTTCAAGGTTCCGGGTTTTGTGATCGGAACGACGGTTTATATTTTGTTTTTGGCTTCCATCCGTTCCCTCAACACCCCTTATTTATGGCCATTTATCCCCTTTAATTTACGGGGATTTGCACAAATTTTAGTCCGGCGTTCCACACCGGGCAATAAGCTCAGACCCAGCATTGTCCAGCCCTTGAACGAAAAAAAGCAGCCTCATTAAGGGGCTGTATTAATTTTTTACTCTGGTCCCCAAAAGTTGAAATTCGAAACTTTTTACAAGTTTTCAAGTATAAAGAAAATTGGTAGAAAAGTCGGAATTGAAAGAGTTGTTTTTGTGTGATATTTTTAAAAAAATTAACATCTTTCGTTTTGGGTTTTATGAAGATGACGGGTGGTGAGAACTTTTGTTGCAAGGAACAATGAAAATCAATAGCTTGGGTCACTTGGAAGTTGGCGGATGTGATACGGTGGGATTGGCAAAGGAATTTGGAACCCCTCTTTTTGTCTATGATGTAGCTTTGATCCGGAATCAAATCCGTCACTTTCGTTCCGTATTTTTGAAAAATCAGATTCGCGGGCAAATTGCCTATGCCGGGAAAGCCTTTTCCTCCATTGCAATCCTCCAATTAATACTGGAAGAAGGAATGGCTTTGGATGTTGTAAGCGGTGGGGAATTGTATACTGCGCTTAAGGCAGGTTTTCCGCCGGAGAAAATCCATTTCCATGGCAACAATAAAAGCCCTGGGGAAATTTCCTTTGCCTTGGATTCTGGAATCGGCTATTTTATCGTCGATAATTTTCATGAGCTGGAACTCCTTGAAGAATTGTGTCGGCAGAAGCAAAAAAAAGTCCAGATTTTATTAAGGATCACGCCGGGGGTTTCTGCCCACACCCACCATTACATCCTCACGGGTAATGAAGAATCCAAATTTGGTTTTTCCCTTCTTGATGGACAAGCAAAGGAAGCATTGCAGAAAGTTCTCGATTCCGATAAAATAGTATGCCATGGTGTCCATTTTCATATCGGATCCCAAATCTTCGAAACGGACGGTTTTATCCTTTCCATTGAAAGACTTTTTCACCATTTAGTTGAATGGAAAGAGGAATGGGGCTTTGAACCTAAGATCATTAATGCTGGCGGAGGATTTGGCATCCGTTATACCAATCTAGACCAACCTTTGGACCCTGAGCAATTCATACAGGCAATCATCGATGAAATCAAAAAACAATCGGAACAATATGGCATATCCTTTCCTGAAGTTTGGATTGAACCGGGGCGATCCATCGTTGGAGAGGCAGGTATCACTCTGTATACCATTGGGACAAGAAAAGATATCCCGGGGGTACGTACCTATCTTTCTGTAGACGGTGGGATGACGGATAATCTCCGACCGGCACTTTACGGGGCAAAATATGATGCCCTTGTTGCCAATAAAGCCCTTGAGGTTCCCGAAAAGATGGTTACCATCGCGGGGAGAACTTGTGAATCGGGGGATATTTTGATTGAAAATATTCCTTTGGCGAAGACGAATCCAGGGGATCTTTTGGCTGTTTTTGCCACTGGTGCTTATGGATATGCCATGGCCAACAATTATAACCGGCTTCCCCGACCGGCTGTTGTCTTCGTTGAAAATGGGAAGGCAAAACTAGTGGTCAAACGGGAAACCTATGAAGACCTAATCCGGAACGATTTGCCCCTATATGACTGAGCATCTGAGGAAAAATCACCAAGTTTTTTCTAAAATTTTTTCCTGTATCATAGATAATTATAATCTGATATAGTAGAATAGTAGTGGAAAAGCAACGATAGGAATCTTAAGATCACCCCCGGTCATGTAATACATTCAGAGCTTATCGCATTAGTAAGTTGTAGTATATCGTAATTCTATATTGGCAATAATAAAATGACTAGTTTTGTATATTGAGGGGTTGTCATGTTAATTCGTTATAAAAAAACCTTTGAAAAAATAGCAATGGGTCTTTTGTCCTTTATGCCCAATGAAAAAGATGTAAAAAAACTACAGCAAACGATGAAACAATATGAAACGGACGAAAATTGGCAGTTGTACTTATGGAAAAATGATGATGATATTATTGGTTTGGTCGGCATCGTCCGTCTTAATGAAACGGATTTTGAAATCCGGCATTTGACCGTAAATCCATCCTACCGAAATCAAGGGATTGGACGTAGGATAGTGAGAGCTGTCCACGAACTTCACCCGGATGCTAATTTCACACCGGCCCCAGATGTTGAACCGTTCATGAAAAAAATTGAAGAAGAAGGCAATAAAGACGGTTAGACTTTCCAGTTAGCCGTCTTTTTCACGAAATCTACAGGTCCAACAGCTTTTCCGTTTTATGAACGTTTATTAAGAAATCGTAAAATAATCGGTGGTAATCCTATGCAAATGAATATAAAAACAGCCGGTTTTGAGGGTCCCCTCGATCTGCTACTGCATTTAATTAAACAATTGGAAATTGATATTTATGATATACCCATGGCCGAAATAACGGAACAGTATTTGCTATACATTCATGCGATGCAGGAGTTGGAATTGGACGTCGCTAGCGAATATTTGGTGATGGCTGCCACGCTTCTTGCGATTAAAAGCGAAATGCTTTTGCCCCGTCATGAGGAAACGTTGGAGGAAGATTTTTTTGAAGAAGAGGGGGTTGACCCTCGCCAGGAGCTGGTGGAGCGACTTATTGAATATCGGAAATATAAAGAAGCCTCCTTGGAATTGAAGGAAAGGGAGCAGGAACGTTCCTTGATGTTTACTCGGCCTCCAATTGATTTTTCGGAATATTCCTCGGAACGGACCGTTAAATTGGAACCAAACAGGGTAACCATCTATGATATGTTAGGTGCCTTTAATAAATTAATGCGCAGGCAAAAATTAAAACAACCCCTCCGGACGAAAATTACCCGGGAGGAAATTTCCCTTGAAACCCGGATGGAAGAAATTCTGCATGAATTGGATGTTTCCGGTGGATGGGTAAATTTCTACGATCTGTTTCCCTATTACGATCGGGAATTTATCGTCATGACTTTTATTGGAATATTGGAATTGCTGAAGCGTAACGAAATTATCATTCGTCAAGAGGGGAATTTTGAAGATTTATGGGTTGCCAGAAAGGATTTCATCCCTACTTAAAAATTTGGCAATCTACTAGAAAGAGGTGATGATCCTTTGAACATCGTGAATTGGACCGGAATTTTGGAAAGTCTGCTTTTTGCGGCAGGAGATGAAGGTCTTACATTACAGCAAATCATGAAAGTGATGGATGTGGAAGAATGGGAGGCCCTGCAAATCATTGACGACTTGAAAAGGGAGTACGAAGAAAGTGAAAATCGCGGGATCATCCTTATCCAGCTGGCAGGCACCTACCAGTTGGCGACAAAAAAGGAGCATGCCATTTATTTAAAAAGACTTGTAGAAACCCCTGCCCAATCGACCTTATCCCAGGCAGCCTTGGAAACTTTAACAATTATTGCCTATAAACAGCCGATTACCCGTCTCGAAATCGAAGAAATTCGTGGTGTAAAAGCGGATCATGTCCTGCAAACACTGGTGGCAAAAGGGTTGGTGCAGGAAGTGGGAAGAGCGGATGGTCCCGGTAGACCGATCCTTTATGGAACGACCAAAGAATTCTTGGACTACTTTGGTTTGAAGGGCTTGGAAGAGTTACCGCCATTGCCGGATGAAAAAAATGCCTATGAACAGGAAGAAGCTGATCTATTTTTCGACCAGTTAAATCCGTTAATAGAATAAAATGCGATTTGCCCCCGTACATATTCATTAAGCATGGATGAAACGGGGGTTATTTTATGCGTATTCTTGAGTTTGGCGGCATCGAAATGCAGAAGGAATCAAAAACCTCTTTTCAGGATTATTTTAATGAAAGCTTTCTTTGGATTGAGGATCAAGGAAAGAAACGACGTTTTTCCATCGTTTATTTACGTTATTTTGAAGAAAAGATGGACCTGTTTACCCCTTTTAAAGAGAATCCTATTCTATCCTATGGGGATAAGGAATATCATCTCAGGGATGTGCTAGCTTTAATTTATTTCTTAAGGTTTCCAAAAAATCGGGGTAGAAAACGTCTATATATCCCCAATGGGGAAGATTTTGCCAATATCTTTATTGGAGCTACAAAAAAAGAAGTGGAAGAAATGCTTATAGGGGTATTAAAAGAACATTTACCAATTTCCATTTCTTGAAACACAAGGCTTGTACATTTTTTAATCATATATTTTTTGCAGGAACCATAAACTTGTACAAAACATAAAAGGAGTCGATGAACAGGTGAGTCGATCCAGCAAGGGGTTCCTGTATTTTTTATGTTTGCTAATGGTTTTTAACCTACTCCCTATAAAAGCCTCCGCCGAAATAAGCATCGCATCAGCTAGTGCCATCATCATGGATCAGAAAACGGGGAGGGTTTTTTATGAAAAAAATGCCCATACACCGAGAAAGATTGCGAGCATAACGAAAATAATGACCGCCATTTTAGCGATTGAATCCGGAAAAATGGATGAAATCGTCACGATAAGTAGACAAGCTGTCCATACGGAAGGTTCCTCCATTTTTCTAATCCCGGGGGAAAAAATTAAACTGGAACATTTGGTATATGGGCTAATGCTTCGTTCAGGCAACGATGCGGCAGTAGCCATTGCCGAGCATGTGGGTGGAAGTTTGGAAGGATTTGTCTATTTGATGAACGAAAAAGCTGCCCAACTAGGGATGACGAACACCCATTTTGCCAATCCCCATGGGTTGGATGACCACGAAGACCATTATTCTACCGCCTATGATATGGCAATATTGACAAAATATGCCATGGAAAACGAAACCTTTCGCAAAATAAGCGGTACGCGGGTTCATCATGCACCCCATCCCGAATCAAGATGGGATCGGGAGTGGGTCAATAAGCATCGCCTAGTAAATGGAATGTACAAGTTTACGACCGGAGGAAAGACGGGGTATACGAAACTGGCGAAGCGAACTCTTGTTACAACAGCATCAAAAAATGGAATGGATTTGATAGCCGTTACCTTGAATTCCCCTTCAGCAAGGGACTGGGAGGAACATATTCAGATGTTTGAATACGTTTTTGAAAACTATCAATATGAAAAGATCCTTAAAGAGGGGAAGATTAAAGCTATTAATGATCCTATCTATAAAAATCGGGTCTATTTAGCCAGGGATTTTTATTATCCGGTAACCCAGGAAGAAAGGGATCAATTTCAAATCGAATTCCGTTTA
>NICF_comb_assmDRAFT_10001046_pt1 | contig 22268 bp, 18 predicted proteins | sample NewIslPassag4_SG_FD_11279 | JGI IMG/M metagenome (IMG submission 11279) | reverse complement strand
CGTCGGAGATCTCGGACATGCGCCCAGAGGTGCGGCTCTTTGATTCCGCGGACATGCGCGCGCGGCGGGGGGGCGGTGGCCACGGGCGGGTGTCAGGGGAAGACCTCTTCCTCCTCGTCGATCTGGATGTCTTCCTCGACTCCGGTGTCGTCCTGGGGGCAGGCGCCGCCCTCGTGCCGGGGGCAGGGACAACCGCGCTGGGTGGTGGGGGCCTGCAGGGCGCGGGTGTAGGCCTCGGCGGCTGCGCGCGCGGCCTCGATGGCCTCCGGATCGCCGGCCGGCGCCTCGAAGCGGAGAACCGCGCCGTTCGGCGTCTCCTCCAGCGTCACCGCGGCGCCGCTCTCCAGCGCGTGCGTCGCCTCGGCGTGCGCATCGCAGAGCGGATATCCGCCCGGACAGCTCGGGCCGCGGCGCATCGGCTCCGCCGGCCCCTCCCGCGTGGGCGGCGGGACGTCTCCCTGGGCGAGTGCCAGACCGCCCAGAAGGAGTCCACCGCCCAAGACCATCGCCCGGATCGCTTTCGTTGCCGACATGGGTCCCCCTCCTTCAGGGTAGGAAGGGGATCCTCCTCCACGTTCGCAACAGGCCCGTCATCACCCGGGCGAAGCGACGGGCGCCCGCCTCTCCGGCAGGCGGGGCGAAGAGGGGCCCGCGGTTGTCGACCACGGTCTGCGCCTGGGTGAAGCGGCGGAGGCCCTCCTCGCCGTGCCGCCGACCGACGCCCGAGGTCTTCATCCCACCCATGGGCGCGTCCACGGCGCCCCAGCCCAGCGGGTAGGCGTCGTTGACGGTGACGGTGCCGGCGCGGATCCAGGTGGCGAGGTTGCGCGCGCTCTCCACGTCGGCGGAGTAAATGGCGGCCGCCAGGCCGTAGGGCGTCTGGTTGGCCTTCTGCACTGCCTCCTCGTCCGTGAGGAAGGCGTCGATCCACACCACCGGCCCGAAGACCTCCTCGGAGTGGAGGCGCATCTCGGGGGTGACGCCCTCGAGCACGGTGGGCTCGTAGAAATAGGGGCCGATGTCCTCGCGACGCCGTCCGCCACAGAGGACGCGCGCGCCCTTCTGCACCGCGTCGTCCACCATCTCCACGACCTTGCGGAGCTGCCTTTCGGTGGTGAGCGAGCCCACGTCCGCGCCCCAGTCGAGGCTGGCGCTCAGCCGAAGCTGGCGCGTCTGCCGAACGAAGCGTTCTACGAAGGGCTCGTAGACGTTGCGGTGCACGTAGATGCGCTCGATGCCCATGCAGACCTGGCCGGCGCCGGTAAAGCACCCCCAGACCGCGCCCTTGACCGCGCGGTCGAGGTCGGCATCGGCGCGGACGATCATCGGGTTCTTCCCGCCGAGCTCGAGGGAGCAGCCGATGAGCCGCTCACCGGCCTGACGCCCCACGATCCGCCCCGTGGCGGCGGAGCCGGTCAGGCAGATGTAGTCGACCTCTTCGACGAGCGCTGGCCCCAGCGCCGGGCCGGAACCGGTGACGATCGAGAAGAGGCCGAAAGGAAGACCGGCCTCGAGCAGGAGGTCGAGCGCCCAGAGCGCCGAAAACGACGTCTGCTCGTCCGGCTTGAGAACCGCTCCGTTGCCTGCGAGGAGGCAGGGCACCAGGTCGTCGACGGCGAGGAGCAGCGGGAAATTCCAGGGGGCGATGAAGCCCACGACGCCGACCGGGTGATGGTACTGCCAGGTGGTGCTGATGCCGGGCAGCGGCGGCTGGCGCTTGCGGGGGCGGAGGATGCGCTCGGCAACGTTGACGTAGTAGCGCACGGTATTCGCCGTGCCGATCACCTCCTCGAAGGCGTGGCGACGCGCCTTGCCGCTCTCCAGCTGGATGAGGTCCATCGCCTCCTCCTGGCGATCGAGGAGGAGATCGTGGAAGCGCAGGAGGATCTTCGCCCGCTCCTCGTAGCGCGTGCGCGCCCACCGGAGCTGCTCCTCCCGCGCGGTGCGGACGGCGTGGCGGACGTCCTCCGGAGCGCAGGCCGGGAGCAGGCCGAGGGTCTCGCCCGTGAAGGGGATGCGCACCTCGAAGGCATCGCGGATCCCTTGGGTCGCGATTCGACTCGCCAGGCGATCGAGAAGCGCCTCGCTCACCCGCCCCGTCGGTGTTCGCCTCGGGCTCTGCGGAGCGCGGCCGTAGGTCGGGGCCTTCCCCGGCATCGTCTCCATGCCATCCCCCGTCGCAGCGGAAGGAAGGTTGTCCACCGGCAGGCCCGTCCGGCAACTCACGCGGCTTGCTCGAGTGGGGATCCCCTCCCTTCCCGTTCTCGCTTCAGCTGGGCCTGCCTCCACCAAGTGTAGACGACGGGGATGATCTCGAGGGTGAGGAAGGCGGAGCTGAAGAGCCCGCCCACCATGGGCGCGGCGATCCGCTTCATCACGTCCGCACCGGTCCCCTGCGACCAGAGGATGGGCATCAGTCCGATCAGCGTGGTCAGGACCGTCATCACCTTGGGCCTCACGCGCAGGACGGTGCCCTCGTAGTGCGCCCAGATCACGTCCTCGATGCCGCGCATCTTGCCCGCGGCCTTGCGCCGCTCGTACGCGCGATCGAGGTAGACCATCATCACGATTCCGGTCTCGGCGGCCAGGCCGACCAAGGCGATCATCCCCACGTAGACCGCGGTGGAGAGGCGGTAGTCGAGAAGCCAGAGCAGCCAGATGCTCCCCACCATGGCAAAGGGGATGGTGAGCAGGACGATCGCCACCTGCGCGAAGTTGCGGAAGTGCAGGTAGAGCAGCAGGACGACGGAGAGGAGCGTGAGCGGAAGCAGCCACCTCATCCTTTCCGCCACCCTCTCCATCAGCTCCCACTCGCCCGACCACTCCAGGAAGGTCCCCGCGGGAAGGCGCAGCTCGCCCCGTGCGATGGCATGGTCCACGGCGGCGCGCGCCCGGCGCACGTAACCGCCCACGTCGGTCGCAGCGTCCAGGTCCACGTATACGTGACCGACGAGGTGGCCGTTTTCGCTGCGGATCATCGGCGGACCGGTGACGATCTGCACGCGCGCGATCTCGCCCAGCGGGATATGCGCCACCTTCCCGCCCTCGCGCGGGATGGGGACGAGGACGTTTTCGAGCGCCTCCGGATCCTCCCGAAGCTCGCGCGGATAGCGGACGTTGACCGAGAAACGGCGCCGGCCCTCCACGGTGGTGGTGACCGGCTCGCCGCCGATGGCCGTCTCGATCACCTCGTTGACGTCCGCGACGTGCAGGCCGTGGCGCGCCAGCGCCTCGCGATCGGGCACGACGTCCAGGTAGAGCCCACCGAGGCCCCGTTCGAAGAAGGCGGAGCGGGTGCCCGGAATGGCGCCGAGCACGCGCTCGAGGTGTACGCCCACCGATTCGATCGAGCCGAGGTCCTGCCCGTAGACCTTGATCCCCACCGGCGTGCGGATGCCGGTGGAGAGCATGTCCACCCGCGTCTTGATGGGCATGGTGAGCGCGTTGGTCCAGCCCGGCTGGTCGAGCGCCTCGTTCATCTTCGCGAAGAGCTCCTCGGTGGTGATGCGGCGCTCGTCGGGCCAGAGCCAGCGGAAGGCGGGATGGAGGAATTCCGGAAGCCCGCTCCAGAAGCGCTCCTCCTTCACCATTCGCCATTCGTCCCGCGGCCGAAGGCGCACCACCGTCTCGATCATCGAGAGCGGAGCCGGATCGGTGGCGGTCTCGGCGCGCCCGGCCTTGCCGAAGACCGTGACCACCTCGGGAAAGCTGCGCAGGATGGCGTCCTGGCGCTCGAGCGCGGCGCGGACCTCCTCGATGGAGACGTTGGGAAGCGTGGTGGGCATGTACAGCAGGTCGCCCTCGTCGAGCGCGGGCATGAATTCGGAGCCGAGCAGTGGGACGAGCGGGATCGTCGCCACCACGGCGGCCGCGCCGATGGCCACCGTGGTCTTCGGGTTGCGAAGCGCCACGAAGACCATGGGGCGGTACAAGGAGACCAAAATTCGAGACACCGGATGCTGGGCCTCGGAGCGGATCTTCCCGCGCACGAGCCAGACCATCAGCACCGGCGCCACCGTCACGGAGAGGACGGCGGCGAAGAACATGGCGAAGGTCTTCGTGTAGGCGAGGGGCGAAAAGAGCCGGCCCGCCTGGCCCTCGAGCGCAAAGACGGGGAAGAAGGAGACCGTCACCACCAACAGCGAAAAAAAGATCGCCGGGCCGACCTCCTTGGCCGCGTCGATCACCACGGCGACGCGCTCCCGGCGGGTTTGAGCCGGATGGCGCTCGAGCCTCTTGTGGGCGTTTTCCACCAGCACGATGCTGGCATCGACCAGCGCCCCGAGCGCGATGGCGATCCCCCCGAGGCTCATGATGTTCGAGGTGATCCCGAGCCAGGACATGGGGATGAATGCCAGCGCAACCGAGAGCGGCAGGATCACGATCGGCACGAGGGCGCTGCGGAAATGCAGCAAGAAAACGACGATGACGAGGGCGACGACGATCCCCTCCTGGAGAAGCGTGCCCTTCAGCGTGTCGACGGCGCGGGCGATGAGATCGGAGCGGTCGTAGACCGTCACCCAGGTCACGCCCTCCGGGAAAGAGGGCTCGAGCGCGCGGAGCTTTTCCTTGACCGCCTCGATCACGCGCAGGGCGTTTTCGCCGTGGCGCATGACCACGATGCCGCCCACCGCCTCGCCCTGTCCGTCCAGATCGGTGACGCCCCGGCGGATGTCGCCGCCGAAGGCGATGCGAGCGACGTCGCGCAAAAGGATCGGCGTGCCCCGCTCGGTGGCGCCCACCGCCACCTTTTCCAGGTCCTCGAGCGAACCGAGGTAGCCTCGACCTCGGATCACGTATTCGCGGCCGCTCATCTCCAGCAGCCTTCCGCCGGAGTCGCCGTTGGAACGGCGGACCGCGTCGCCCACCTGGGCGAGGGTGATCCCGTAGGCGCGCAGGCGGTTGGGATCGACCGTGACCTGGTACTGCTTTTCGTAACCGCCCACGCTGGCCACCTCGGCCACCCCGGGCACGGAGCTCAGCGCATAGCGCAGGGTGAAGTCCTGGAAGGCCCGCAGCTCGGCGAGGCCGTGCCTTCCCGCGCGATCGACGAGCGCGTACTGAAAGATCCAGCCGATTCCCGTGGCGTCGGGGCCGAGACGGGGCTCCACGCCCTCGGGCAGCCGCGCACGAAGGCTGGAGAGGTATTCGAGCACGCGGCTTCGCGCCCAGTAGAGGTCCGTGCCCTCCTCGAAGAGCACGTGCACGAAGCTCATGCCGAACATGGAGTAGGCGCGGACGTCGGTGACCCTGGGAGCGGAGAGGAGCGCGGCGGTGATCGGGTAGGTCACCTGGTCCTCGACCAGCGTCGGGCTGCGGCCCTTCCATTCGGTGTAGACGATGACCTGGGGATCGGAGAGGTCGGGCAGCGCGTCCAGGGGCGTCGTCCGGATGGCGTGGTAGGCGGCCATACAGGCGAAGACGGTCGCCAGGGCCACGAGGAGGCGGTTTTTCGCGCAGAACTCGATGACGCGCTCGATCATCTCAATGCGCTCCGTGCTCGTGGCTGCTCTCGCCTGCGCTCAACCGATCGAGGGCAGAGCGGAGCCGGCTCTCCGCGTCCACGAAGAAGCCCGCGCCCGTCACCACCCGTTCACCGGGCTCGACCCCCTCGACTGCCATCCGCTCCGAGCTGCGTCCGAGGACGGTCACCGCTCTCGGCGAAAAGCGACCTCCCCCGCGCGCCACGATGACGTAGTCGCTTTCGCCCGCCTCGATGACGGCGTCGCGCGGGACCAGCGTCCCCTCGATCGCCTCCGCCTCGAGGTAGACGTCACCGAAGAGGCCGGGCCGCAGGCGAAGGTCCGGATTGGGCACGAGGATTCGCGCGCGCGTGGTACGGGTGATCGGGTCGACGGTGGCGGAGATCCGCGCGACCTCGCCCTCGAACGTCTGACCATCCGCCGCGGAGAACCGAGCGCGGGTGCCGACGCGGATGCGCTGCACGTCGCGAGGGTAGAGCTCCGCCTGGACCCAGACCGAGGAGAGATCGGCGATCTCGAAAAGGAGGGTCTCCGGCGCGATGCGAGCGCCGGCGCTCACGCCGCGGGTGATGACCTGGCCCGCAGCCGGTGCTCGCAGGACGACAGCCTCCACCGGCTTGCCTCGCTTTTCGATGGCGGCGATCTCCCGCGGCGAGAGGCCGAGGAGCTCGAGCCGTCGCCGCGCTGCGCGCGCGGTCTCACCACCCCACCGACGCGCGTCGAGAAAGTCCTGCTGCGCCTGGTAGAGCTCGGGGCTGTAGACGGAGAGCAGCGGCTCCCCCGCTCTGACGTGGGCGCCCTCCTCGGTCACGAAGAGTCGCTCCACCCAGCCCGAAAATCGCGCCTGCACGCGATGCCGGAGATCCTCGGCCGGCTCGACGAATCCCACCGTGCGCACGATGGTGGAAAGGACGCCGCGCTCGGCGAGAGCCGTGCGCACGCCGATTCGCTCCTGCCGCTCCCGGGAGATCGTGACGTCGGTCATGCCCGNGACGGGCCGGCGCGGGGCCGCGCCCTCCTCGGGGACTTGGACCAGCGCCATGCCGCAGACCTCGCAGGTTCCCTCCTCGTCGCGGACGAAGGCGCAGGATTCCATCGGGCAGATCCACTGACCGGGCCTCGCGCCGATGGCGCGCGCCACGCGCCGGACCTCCTCGTCCTCGTCGTGGCCATGGACGTGCGTCGTCGCGGTCTCTCCCTCGCGCACCGGTACGAGGTCCATGCCGCAGATGGGGCAGTCGCCGGCGCGGTCGGAGACCACGGTGGGATGCATGGGGCAGTGATAGACCGCGGCGGCTCGTGCGCCGGTGCCGAGCCAGCCCAGCGCCATCGCGGTTGTCCCTGCGGCGGCGAGAAGGACGAGGGCGAGCAATCCCCACCGGACGGCCGCGGCGATCCGCGTGCCCGGAGGCGGCGCCTCCTCGCCCTCGGGAAGCTCGTCGAGAAGGTCGGTATCGCGGATCTCCATCACGATTCGCCTCCGGCCAGCCGGCGCTCGTCGCCGGCGAGGGAAAGCAAGTGGACGAGAGAGACGAATGCGGCCGCACGTGCGGCGAGCATCTGTTCGCGCCGCGCCAGCACGTCGCGCTCACGCTCGACGACCGAGAAGAGAGAGCCGCGCCCCGCGGTGAAGGCGACGGCAGCGGCGCGGGCGCTCTGCTCCGCGCGCGGTAGGATCTCTTCGGCATAGAGGCGGTAGCGCTCGATCTCCGCCTTGGCGGCGGCGTGGGCGGCGCGGATCTCGGCCGCGAGCGCATCGCGACGCGCGGCGATGCGCCGCTCGATGGCCTGCGCCTCTGCCTCGGCGGCCGCCGCCAATCGCTCGGCTCGCCCGGCGCCGAAGAGCGGGATCGGAAAGCCCACTCCAACGCCGATCATGTCCGGATGCGAAATCCGCACCCCGTAGGAGAAGGAGACATTCGGGTCGGGCAGCTTTTCCTTTCGCGCGCGGCGTGCGCGAAGGAGGAGCGACTCCTTTCGGTGACGGAGGGCGACGAGCTCGGGATGGCGCTCCAAGGCATCGAAGAGCTCGCCGATCGGGGGCAGTTCGAAAAGCTCGGGATCCTCCGGCTCGCCGCGCAGCGGACCGCCCGCGGCGACGGCGGCACCGAGCCGCGCCCGCGCTCCCGCCTCCTGGCTTTCGAGACGAAGGAGGATCTCCGCCAGTCCCGACCGCTCCGCCTCGACGAGCAAGAGCTCCGCATGGGCGCCCTCTCCCACCGCGAAGCTCCTCTGGGCAGTACGGACCAGTCGGGCGAGCGCATCCATTTGCAACGCGACCAGGTCGCGCGTACGCCGGGCGAGCCAGAGCTCGGCGTAGGCCCGCGCCACCGCATCGGTCAGCCCCAGGGCGTGCGCGTCCTGCAGGGCGGAAACCGCGCGCGCGTCCGTCTCGGCGGCGCGGCGGTCGAGGTCGCGCTTGCCGAACCATGGCAGGCGCAGGCGGAGCTCCGCACCCGCCATGGTCATCATGTCCTCCCGGAAAGAGAACGACGGGACCGGCAGGTCGTGGACGAAGAACCCCAGCTCCGGATCGGGAAAGGCCGCCTCCGCCCCGGCGCGCTCCAGCCCGGCCTGGACCTCACGCTCGTAGGCCAGAAGATCGGGATTCCGCGCCCGGGCCGCAGCGAGGACCACGGGAAAACTCAGTCGATCGACTCGAGCGCCTTCTTGTTGTGGTGCCGGGCCGGCGGTGAGAGCCAGCGCGGCGAAAAGACTCGGCCACATGCACGACTCCGCACGCGGCGAGACGGCGGACCCGTCCCCCGCGATCGCGAACGCAACCGACGGCCGCCCGGGCGAAGGACGAGAAAGCCCAGGCGGTCGTCACCTCGACGCGACGACGTGCGGAATCAGCAGAGAAGGACGACCGTGGAGATGAGCGGGATCGGTGGCGGCGTGGCCTGCGGCGTCGGCTCGGAGGGAAAAGCCAGGCCCTCCCTCTCGACCGTGACCGGCCGTTCCCAGGGGATGGCGTCCCACTGCGCCTCCGGGGTGAAACGCGCCTCGCCCGGACCGACCTCCGTGGTCTGCAACACGGGCCGGCAGCAATCCGAGGGCGCCTGCAAGGCGGGCTGCGAATCCGTCTGGTCGGGACAGCAGCACGCTGGAAGCAGTCCCATCGCCTTGCACCAGACGGCAGCGCCGCTCAGGCCAAGCTGCAGAAGCAGGCCCAGCGCGGCGACGAAGGCGTATGGATGCAGGCGACGCAGCATGGGACGATGAGCCGACGACCTGGCGCCGCGGCGCGCGGCGCCACGACCGTCCCTCTTAGTCGCCCGCAGGGCGGCTGTCAAACGAGGNACTTTCNGGACGGAACTTTCGNGCGCCTTTTCGGTTCGGATCCCCGGTGGAGGAGTGAAATGGTCCCGCGGATCGGCAAGCTGACACTGGCGTTCGCGCTGATGGTGACAGGAGGCGTGCTCGCCACGCTCGCCTGGGGGCGGCTCATGCTCTGGATGGGCGGCACCTGCACCGTCGCCTGCGACCCCGCCACCGGAGCGCTCCTCGGGGCGGTCGGCGGCGCGATCGCCTTCGCCCTGGACGTGGGCGGCCTGCGCACGGCACTCGTCGGGGCGCGGGAAGAGGACGCGGCCGACGTCGATTGATGTAGACTGCCGCCCGCACGAGCCACGAGGGAAAGCGATGAAGCTACGGTTTGCGATCGTCCTGGTTCCCTTCCTCCTGGCGGCCGCCTGCAAGTCGGAGCGTCCCGCCGAAAAGCCGGCGCAGCCTCAGGTCGTCCAGGAGAAGCCGCGAGAGAAAATGCTCACGGCTTCGCCCTTCGATATGAAGATCCGGCCCACGCCCACCAACGAGAAGGGCCAGATCGAGGTCCACGCCAACGCCAAGGGTTTCACGCCGGCCCGGATCTGGGTGGAGGAGGGCAAGCCGGTCAAGCTGGTCTTCATCCGCGACGTGGAGAAGACCTGCATGGATGGCGTGGTCTTCCCGGAACTCGGCATCGAAAAGAAGCTCGAGGTCGGCGTGCCGGTCGAGGTCGAGTTCACGCCGGAAAAGGCAGGGGAGATCGTCTTCCACTGCCCGATGGGGCACGGCAAGAGCTCCGTCGTGGTCCTACCGAAGCAGAGCTGAGCCTGACGATGGCCCGCGGCTTCCTCCCGCGGGCCCCCGAGCCGGTTGCAGTCACCAGCCTCGTGCGGCGACGGATCCGGAGTAGCGAAGGCGCTTCCGGATCCCTTCCGTCACCTGGCCTGTTGCGGCCCCCGTCTGCCGTGCTGCTCGTCGCTCACGTGCCTTTGGGCGCGCCCCCACCTCGCCCCTCGCATCCGAGCCTCCTCGACGGCCGGTCGCCCCAATAGGCTCCTCGATTTGAAGAAACCGCGGTCGCCTCTCGTCCAAGCCGGCGAGCGTTGGAAAGAGAGGCAACCATGCAGTCGCGTACGTTTCTCCCGCTCCTTCTCTTCGCCCTTCTGTCCCAGGCCTGCGTGATCGACGTCGATCACGACCACCGCCACCACTACGACCGCCCGACCCCCCGACAGCCCGGTCGCTGGGGAGATGCCTGCGTGGCGGATTACCAGTGCGCCGCCGGCCTCGTCTGCTTCTCGGGCAGTTGCGAGCCCGAGCGGCTGGGCATCTACGTGCACGGCGCCCTGATCGCGCCGGGCCTTGCCGACGGGCGGGAGTGGGATTCCGACTACGACTTGCCCCGTTCCCTCTGGGTCGAGCTCGGCGATGCCCGCCGGTCCGGCGTGGACGCCCTCTTCGACTTCATGGACTGGGTGGCCCGCTCTGGAGTGAGCGCGCCGGATGTCTTCGGCTTCGGCTACCTGGCCATCGACGACCGCTGGGACGAGCGGCTGACCATCGACCTCGGGCCCACCCGTCGTGACTCTTTCGCGGCGATCTGGTCGAGGCCGTCGGGATGGACGGACGTACCCCTTCACGAGGGCCTCTGGGTGGGCGTCGACCTATTCGACGAGGACCTGGACGGCGACGAGTCCATCGGCGAGGTGACGATCGACGCCTGGGGAATCCGCGAAGCGCTCCACCGCGGCGGAGTGGTCTGGTTCGATACCTACGACACCACCGACGGCCAGCTGCTCCTGCTGGGGCTCGAGGTGATTTCCGAAAGCTGGTGAGCGCCCGGGCCTTGAATCCCGGTCGCCTTTCGGCGATGACGGGGGCTCGCTCGGTCGGCTCCCCCGGGGCCGGCCGGGCGGGGGATCCCTTCCTTCCGGATCGAGCCGGGAGGAGGGATTTCCCTCGGAGTAGGGCGTGCTGCGTTCCTGCCTTGCCGCCGATCCCGCCGAAGCGCCCGGCGCGCGCTGCTTCCTCGACGAGGCTTGCGTTCGACGGCTCCTTGGGCGTCGGCCCGGGAAGGTCGGGCCGATGCACGTCCACGGAAGAACCCTAACCTAACGGTGATCGTCACCGTACGAGCGAGCCTCTGTCGGAAGATCGCGTGAGCAAGAAAATCTCGATCTCGCCCAAGTCCATCCCCTTTCTGCTGGTCCACGTCCTCGCCCTGGGGATCTTCTTCTCCCCCTTTTCCTGGTCCACGGTGGCGCTCATCCTGGCCCTTTACTACGTGCGGATGTTTTTCCTCACTGCGGGTTACCACCGCTACTTCGCGCACCGCTCCTACAAGATGGGCCGCGTCATGCAGTTTCTGATGGCGGTGGGCGGCACCAGCTGTGCCCAGAAGGGACCGCTGTGGTGGGCGGGCCACCACCGCATCCACCACCGCTACTCGGACCAGCCCCAGGACGTTCACTCGCCCAAGGACGGCTTCTGGTGGAGCCACGTGGGCTGGATCCTCTCTTCGGATTACGAGCGGACGCCGGTCGAGCGGATCAAGGACTTCGCTCGCTACCCCGAGCTGCGGTGGCTCGATCGCTACCACCTGGTGCCGCCGACGGTCCTGGCCGTGATCCTGTGGCTGGCCCTCGGCTGGCGCGGGCTCTTCATCTTCTTCGCCTCGACCGTGCTTCTGTGGCACGGCACCTTCCTCATCAACTCCATGGCCCACCTCTTCGGCCGGCGCCGCTACGCCACCACCGATACCAGCCGCAACTCGATGATCCTGGCGCTTCTCACTCTGGGCGAAGGGTGGCACAACAACCACCACTACTATCAGGTGTCCACGCGCCAGGGCTTCTACTGGTGGGAAATCGATATCACCTACTACGTGCTCAAGCTGATGTCTCTGCTCGGCCTGGTGCGGGAGCTGCGCTCGCCCTCGCCCGAGATCCGCGCCCGCAACCAGATCAAGGACGGCCACCACGACGTGGGCATGCTCGGCCTTCCCGCCAACGTCCCCTCCTCCTCCCGCCATCCGCGAGGCGCCGAGGTCTGAGGAAGACGACGCGCCCCGTGCGAGTTATCCCACCGTCGGGCGCCTGCCAGCTGGGCCGAGGCCGAGGCGGGCCTCGAGTTCCTCGCCAGGGGCCTTGGCCCCTGCGTCGCCGATCGGCCGGCGCTAGAATACGGAAAGCATCACCGCGTCCTCGGAGGCCGAGCGCTTGCTTCACCTGGGAGTCCATGACGCATCGCGCATCGCGTGGATGGTCGAGCTTCCTCTCCCCGAAAAAGGGGTGAGGAAGATGGACCTCAGCGTGTCGCTGGAGATCCCGGCCCATGTCTTCACCGACCACGACCCCTGGTCGCGGCTGCAGCTTTTGGCCCGCCTGGGCAGTCCAGACGAGGAAGTCAAGCCAGAGCTCCTGGAGAGCACCGATGCCATCCGGCGTGCGGCGCTGGCCGCCGCGCACCGCGCCAAGGTACGGCGGCGCGAGCTCCTCCGCTCGGCGGTGAACCGGGCGCGCGCCACCGCGGAGGTGGACTGGGAGGAACTCGAGCGGGATTTCGAGAGACTGCTCGAGGAGGCGCTGGCCGAGCTACGCCGCGCGCGCGACTGGATCGGCAAACCGCGCGCCGAGGAATCCTTCGCCCTGGCGCGCGAGCGCAAGCTCGCCGCCGAGTTCCTCTCCAACCAGGTCATCGAACTCGTCTCCCGCGTCCAGCGCGCCGTCGATCACCTGGTGGCCGCGCGAAGGCCCGTGGAGGAATCGATGAAGGCGCCGCTGCGCGCCCTGCAGCGGAAGCTGGTCCGCGAGCTCGCGGCGGAGTACGCCTATCGCAAGGAGCAGGGATTCCCGAGCCCGAGCTCGGCCGATCCGGTCGAACTCGACCGCTATGTCTCGCGCGTCTCGAGCTTGAAGAAGCACTTCCAGGAGATCCTGTTTCTGCAGATCGACTCGGAACACGTCGACAAGCGGCTGCGCTATTTCGTCAGCACCATGGCCGCCATCCTCGCGGCGCTGGTGGTCATTCCCTTGACCGCCATCGCGACTGGAAGCCACGGGCTCGGCGGACTGGGCTTCGGGCTCTCGACCTCGCTGCTCATCGCCGTGCTTGCCTACGGGGTGCGCGAGCGGATCAAGGAGGGCGTGCGCGGCTGGCTGACCTCGCGGGCGGCGAAGGTGGGCCGGCGAACCACGCTTTCCATCCCCCCGCGCGCATCCGGGGAGGGGCAGCGCGTGGCGCGGGTGCGCGAGACCTTTTCCACCCGTCGCATCAAGCAGACCGACCCGGTCCATCCGGATCTCCCCTCCTCGCTGCCGATGACCTGCCTCCGCTACCAGATGACCGGGGTGGTGGGAGGCGAACTACGGGAGCCCAGCTCGCATCGGGTCAAGCTCGTCTTCCGCTACGACCTGACGCCGATCTTTTCCCGCCTGCACGACCCGGTGGAGGAGGTGCCCATCCTCGACGAGTCGGGCGAGAGGCTCACCTTCGCCGAGGCGCCCCGCCTTTACCGCTTTCCCGTCGAGGCGCGTCTCTTCGACGGGGAGAAGACCCAGGCCATTTCGGGCAAGCTGCTCGTACACAAGGGTGGCCTGGTGCGAATCGAGTCGAACGAGCCCGAGACCGTCCCGCTCCTCGACGAGCGGGTGGCCTCCCTCCCGGCGGGCATGATGAGGAGGCGCTGATGGCGACCATCGCCGTGACGGGTGCGACCGGCTCGATCGGCCGTCGTCTGATTCCCGCCCTGCTCGAACGCGGCGATCGCGTGGTGGCGCTGGTCCGGTCGCCGCCCCGCGAGGGCCTTCCCGCCGAGGTCGAACAACGCGCCTGGGAGGCGACCTACAAGACCGCCGACCTCGCAGGCGTAGACGCCGTCGTCCACCTCGCCGGCGCGCCCGTGGCCAACCGGCGCTGGACCGAAGCTCGCAAGCGCTACATCGAGCTCTCCCGCCTGCTCGGAACGCGATCCGTCGTCTCGGGCATCCGCGAATTTCCCGGCGTGCGCGTCCTCGTCTCCGCCTCGGGCATCGACTACCACGGCGATACCGGCGACGTGCCCATCTCGGAGCAAAGTCCGGCCGGGCGCGGCTTCCTCCCCGACCTCGCCGTTCGCTGGGAGCAGGAGGCGGAAAAGGCCCGCGAGCTCGGCGCCCGCGTCGTCCTGGTACGAACCGGGATGGTGCTGGCGCGCGGCGAGGGCGTGCTCGCCCGCATGGAGCCCATCTTCCGCGCGGGCTTCGGCGCGCGCCTCGGGACCGGGGCGCAATGGGTGCCGTGGATCCACTGGCAGGACGAGGTGGGCCTGATCCTGCACGCCCTCGACCACCCGCAGCTCGATGGCCCGATGATCGCCACGTCGCCAAACCCCGTGACGAACCGCGAGTTCACCCGCGCCCTCGCCCGGGCAATGGGGCGACGCACCTTCCCCGCTCCGGTCCCCGCGCCGGTGCTCCGCCTCGTCCTCGGCGAGATGGCGACCGCCGTGCTGTCGAGCCATCGGGCGACGCCCCGGGTCGCGCTCGAGACCGGCTACCGCTTTCGCTTCCCAGAGCTGGAGCCCGCCCTCGCCGATCTCTACGGCGCGTGATCCGACCCTCAGATCTTCCGCGCCAGCAGGATTCCGTCGCGGACGGTGAGGAGAACCTGCTCCACGCGCGGGTCGGCCGCCACGCGACGGTTGAACGCCGCGATCGCCCGGTCCGATTCCGCCTTCGGATCCAGAACCCGACCGCTCCACAGCGTGTTGTCCGCGACCAGGAGCCCACCCGATACGAGGAGGCGGATCGACTCCTCGTAGTAGGCCTCGTAGGATTCCTTGTCCGCGTCCACGAAGACCAGCTCGAAGCTCGCGTCGGGCAGCTCGCGCAGCGTATCCAGCGCTCGACCGCGGCGCAGCTCGATCTTGTGTCCGTCCGGGCTCTTGGCGAAGAACTCCGCGGCGATGTCGGCGTGCGCGTCGGAGATCTCGCAGGTGACGATGCGGCCGTCGTCCGGCAGGGCGGAGGCCATGCAGAGCGTCGAGTAGCCGGTGAAGGTGCCGATCTCCAGCACGCGCCGCGGTCGCACGAGGCGAACCAGCAGCCGCAGGAGATTGCCCTCCACCCTGCCCACCATCATCTGGGGCGCGGTGGTCCGCTCGCGCGTCACCTCCGCCAGCTCGTCGAGAAGCGGCGGCAGCGGGCTGGCGAGCTCGGCCGCGTAGGCCTCGATCGCCGGGTCGACGATCTTCATCGCCGCGCCTCCGCGGTCAGCGTCCTCGCCAGCTCGTCGTAGAGATAGATCGCCGATCGGATCGACTTGTCGAAATCCGAAAGGGAAAGGCTTTCGTTCTCGCCGTGGGCGTTGGTGTAGGGGTCCTCCACGCCGATGAGCAACGCGGGCACGCCGCCGAGTTCACGAGCGAAGGGCTCGACGAAGGGGATGGAGCCGCCGCAGCCCACGCGAACCGCGGGAACGCCGAATCCCTTCTCCAGCGCGCGGAAGGCGGCAGCGAAGGCCGGATGATCGGTGGGCGTATGCCACGGACCGTTGGCCGTATCGATGCGCACCTCCACCTGCACGCCCCAGGGCGCGGCATCGCGCAGCGCCTTCTCCAGTTGCCTCGCCACCTTCTGGGGGTCCTGGTTGGGAACGATGCGGATGCCCACGCGCGCCCAGGCCGAATCGACCAGGACGTTGCGCGCGTCCTTGCGGCTGGAGGCCTGGATGGCGTTGACCACCAGCGAAGGCTGCCACCAAACCGCCTCGAAGGGGTGGTGCTCTTCGAAGAGGCGAACCCCCGGAAGGAGGCCGACCTGTTCGGCGAAGCGCTCGCGCGTCACGGGGAGTTTTTCCAGCTCCGCGCGACCGGCCTCGTCGAGGCCGAGCACGTCGTCGTAGATCCCTGGGATGGCGATGCGGCCCTTCTCGTCCACCAACGAGGCGAGCATCTTCGAGAGCGCCATGGCCGCGTCGGGGACGGGACCGCCCCACATGCCGGAGTGAACCGAGGCACGGATCGAGCGGACCTCGACGTCGGCCACGACCAGACCGCGCAGCGCCGTGGTGATCGAGGGAATTCCCGTCTCGACGTTGGCGGTGTCGGTGAGGACGATGGCGTCCGCACTCAGACGGTCGCGGTAGGTCTTCAAGAAGCTGGAAAGGTGGCCGGATCCGATCTCCTCCTCACCCTCCACCACGATCTTCACGTTGAGAGGCAGGCGACCAGCGCCAGAGAGCCAAGCATCGACTGCCGCGGTGTGGACGACGATCCCCGCCTTGTCGTCGGCGGTCCCGCGGCCGTAGAGGCGGCCGCCTCGTTCGACCGGTTCGAACGGATCGCTCTCCCACTTCGCCCGATCGCCGGCCGGCTGCACGTCGTGGTGCGCGTACAGCAGCACCGTCGGAAGGGCCGGATCGACCAAGATCTCACCGTAGACATAGGGATGAGCGCCCGGGACCTCGAGGATCTCGACATGCTGGAACCCTCGTCTTTCCAGGAGCTTGGCCGTGGCGCGCGCGCTTTCCCGGACCATCTCCGGGTCGAAACCGTCGAAGGAGACGCTCGGGATGCGCACCAGCTCCTCCAGGTCGCGTCGATGCTCGGCGGCGGTGGTCTCGTAGTGTTTCAGAGCCTTCTCCACGGACATTCGGTATCCTCCTGGCAAGCGGGCTCCTCTCTCTAGCGAGCTTTGCGCGGGCGGTAAAGCGCCGGGGACTCAAATCTTGTTTGCCTTCCTCAAGGGAAGTGGCATCATCAATAGCAACGCATGAGGCCCAGCTTGACGTGCAGTTCGGGGACTCGAATGCGTAGTTTCCGGTCGGGCCAGTTGGGACGTTCCGGGTGATACGTAACGCGAGCCAAGGAGTCAGAATGGCAACCAAGACTGCAGCGAAGGCGGCGAAGGCGCCCGCCAGCATCTCTACCACCAAGCTGATCCAGACCGTTGCCGACAAGGCTGCCAAGAAGAAGCTCGATCTGACCAAGAAGGAGATCGCGGCGACGGTCGAACTGATGCTCGAAACGGTTGCCGAGGAGGTCAAGAAGGGCAACCGCGTCAGCCTGAAGAACTTCGGTGTCTTCAAGCGGCACATCAAGCCCGCGCGGCCGAAGAGGATGGGCCGCAACCCGAAGACCGGCGAGGAGATCGTCATCCCGGCCAAGAAGGCCGAGAAGGTGATCAAGTTCCGGCCGGCCAAGGTCTGGAGGGAAGCCGTCAAGAACGCGCGGACCTGAAGTTCCCCTTCTCTTCGCGAGCGACCCCGTCCTACGGGACGGGGTCGTTCCTTGCGGATTGCCGGCCGGCGCAACGATGCACATGGTGACGGCTCGGCATGCGCAAGGAACGCCCCCTTTCGGAGCTCGCGGATGCGATCGTGACCGAAGTCGCCCGGGAGCTTCGCGAACGGAAGCTCCCCGTCGCCACGTATCGCGTCCAGTTCTCCCGCTCCTTTCGCTTGCACGAGGCCGTCGGCCTCGTCCCCTACCTGCGCGACCTCGGCATCTCCCACATCTACGCCTCGCCCCTGCTCCGGGCCAACCGCGACTCGTCCCACGGCTACGACGTGGTCGCGCACGACGAGATCGATCCGAACCTCGGGGGCGAGGAAGGCCTCCGCGCCCTGGTGGAGGCCCTTCACCAGAACGGGATGGGTCTCATCCTCGACTTCGTCCCCAATCACATGGGGATCGGAAGCGAGAACGCCTACTGGCAGGACGTGCTGGAGAACGGCCCCTCCTCCGTCTACGCCCGGTTTTTCGACATCGTCTGGAAACCGGTAAAGGACGAGCTCGAAAACAAAGTTCTCCTGCCCGTCCTCGGCGACCAGTACGGCGCGGTCCTGGAGGCCGGGGAGCTCGTCCTCGAGTACGCCGAGGGTAGCTTCTCCGTGCGCTACCACGACCACCGCTTCCCCATCAACCCGCGCCACTATCCCATGATCCTCGAGCAGGGAATCGAGGAGCTGCAGGGCGAGGGGCAGCCCACCGAGGACGTCGAGGAGCTGCTTTCGATTTGCACCGCCTGTAACAACCTGCCCCCGCGGACCGAGGCGGATCCCGTGCGGATCCAGGAGCGACGGAGGGAAAAGGAAGTCATCAAGCGTCGGCTCGACCGGCTGTATACGACCTCGCCCCGGATCGCCGCCTTCATCGAGCGAAACGTGAAAAGGTTCAACGGGACGCCCGGCGACCCGCGCTCCTTCGATGCGCTCGACGCCCTGCTCGACGCGCAGGCGTATCGCCTCGCCCATTGGCGGGTGGCGGGCGAGGAAATCAACTATCGTCGCTTTTTTGACATCAACGAGCTCGCGGCGATCCGCATGGAAGACCCCCAGGTCTTCGAGCAGACCCATCGCCTCACCCTGGACCTTCTCGCCCGGGGATGGCTCGACGGACTTCGGATCGACCACCCCGACGGGCTCTACGATCCCGAGGGCTACTTCCAGCGGCTGCAGCGCGAGCACTTCCTCGACCGCTGCCGACGGGTCTGCGAGCGGCTTTTTCCCGACGTCGCATTCGAGAATCTGGCCCCCCTTCTGCGCGCGGCCTGGACGTCGGACGAGAGGCTTCACCGCTCCGTCTACATCGTGGCGGAGAAGATCCTCGTGGGAAGCGAGTCGCTACCGGGCCGCTGGATGGTCGACGGCACCTCGGGATACGACTTCCTCTGCCGTCTCATCGGAATCTACGTCGACGTCCGCGGCAAAAAGCCCTTGGACGACCTCTTCGTCCGCTTTACGGGGATCCGGCAGACGCTGGACGAACTTCTCTACGAAAAAAAGAAGCTCATCATCAACACATCGATGGCCAGCGAGGTGAACATCCTCGCGTATCGACTCAATCGCATCAGCGAGCGCAACCGACGCTCGCGCGATTTCACGCTCAATGCCTTGCGTTCGGCCATCATCGAGTACATCGCCTGCTTTCCCGTCTACCGCTCCTACATCACTCCCACGCGGCTAGACGACGTCGATCGCCGGCACGTCGAGCTGGCGATCTTCAAGGCAAGGCGCCGCTCGCCGGTGACCAACGCCACCGTTTTCAATTTCCTGCGCGACATCCTCCTGCTCCGCCATGCCGCCTACGCCAGCGAGGAAGAAAGGCAGGACCAGATCGACTTCGCCATGAAGCTCCAGCAGCTCACCGGTCCCGTCATGGCGAAGGGCCTGGAAGACACGACCTTCTACATCTTCAATCGCCTCCTCGCACTCAACGAGGTGGGATGCGATCCGGGCGCATTCGGCTGCTCGGTTTCGGAATTTCACGCTGCCAACGTCTCGAGGCGGCGCGGCTCTCTTCTGGCCACGTCCACGCACGATACCAAGCGGAGCGAGGATGCGCGGGCGCGACTGGCGGTTCTCTCGGAAATCCCCGAGGAGTGGAAGAATTTGGTCGGCCGCCTGTCCCGGATCGCACGCCGCCACCGCGTCCGCATCTCGGAGGACCGGATCGCGCCGGATCGCAACGAAGAATATCACCTCTACCAGTCGCTCGTGGCGGCCTGGCCCCTGCAGCCGATGGATGACGAGGAGATGGAGGTCTTCGTGGGGCGAATGGAGGCCTACATGGTGAAGGCGGCGCGGGAGGCCAAGGTCAACACGTCCTGGATCAACCCTGATGCATCCTGGGACGAGGCCCTCGTGCTTTTCGTCCGCCGCCTTCTCTACGACTCCGACTTCTTGCGCGCCTTCCTTCCCTTCGTCGAAAAAGTCTCCGAGGCGGGGATCTACAATTCCCTGTCCCAAACCCTTCTCAAGATGGTTTCCCCGGGCGTGCCCGACGTGTATCAGGGTTGCGAGGTGTTTCAGTTTTCTCTCGTCGACCCGGACAATCGGCGCCCGGTGGATTTTCGGAAACTGACCGAAAACATCCGGGAGATGGAGGAGGCCACCGACCGGCTGGAGCTGTGCGAGAAGCTGTGGGAATCGCGTAGAGACGGTCGCATCAAGCAGTACGTCACCGCTCGCTCGCTGAGGCTGCGCAAGAGCGATCCCGATCTCTTCGCGGAGGGCGATTACCTTCCCCTCGAATTCGCTGGGCCGCGACGCGACCACGCCGTGGGCATTTGCCGGCGCAAGGGCTCGCGCGCGGTGATCGCGGTCGCGCCTCGGTTGGTCGCGAGCCTCCTCAGCGAAACCGATCCGTGGCGGGATACCCACCTCCTCCTCCCGGGTGGAACGGGCGCGGCTCCGTGGACCGACCTCCTCACCGGTAAGACCCACCGGCCGCGAACCGTCCGTCAATGCGACGCGCTCCCCCTGGCCGAGCTCTGGAGTACGCTACCCGTTGCCCTTCTCGTTTCCGGCGAATACCCCGGAGGTTGAACGTGTCTTTGTTTTCGGAACGTTCCGCCGGGATCTGTCTTCCCCTCTCTGCCCTGCGCTCACACGAGGACTGGGGAGTGGGAGAGTTCGGCGATCTCCCGAGATTTGCGCGCTGGATGCGATCGGCGGGGCTGAGCTGGCTGGCACTGCTCCCGCTCAACGAATGTGCCCTCGGCCAAGACAGCCCCTACTCCACCCTCTCGGCCTTCGCCCTCGACCCGCTCTACCTCTCGCTCGCCGAGGTCGAAGATTTTCGCGCCGACGAGGACCTCGGCACGTCTGAATGGGAGGCGTTGAGGGCGCTGCGCTCGTCTCCGCGTGTAGAGATGGATGGGGTGCGCCGCATCAAGGCGGCCTGCCTGCGGCGAGCCCACCACAGGTTCCGGGCACTTTCGGCCGACTCTCCTCGCCGCCTCGACTTCGAGGCTTTCCGCGCGGAAAACGCGGCCTGGCTTCCCGACTACGCGCTCTTTCGCGCCATCAAGGAGGTCCTCCACCCCGAGTGGTGGCTCTCCTGGCCCGCGGAGCTGCGTGGGCGTCAGCCTCGTGCGCTCGAGGAAGTCCGAGGGAAGCTGGGAGAGGAGGTCGCATTCTTCGAGTACCTCCAGTGGCAGGCCTACCGCCAGATGCAGCGAGCTCACGCCGTCGCGCGGGCGGAGGGCGTTCGCCTCCTCGGAGACCTGCCCTTCGTGGTGGCCGTCGACAGCGCCGATGCCTGGTCGAGGCAGGACGAGTTCTCCGTGGAGACGACCATGGGCGCGCCACCGGATACCTACGCCGAGGCAGGGCAGGACTGGGGCCTGCCCTCCTATCGCTGGGCGGCGCTCCGCGCCTCGGACTTCGCCTGGCTTCGCCAGCGCGCCCGCTTCGCCGCCAAGCTCTACGACGGCGCGCGGATCGATCACGTGGTGGGCTACTACCGCAGCTACCTCATCCCCCGCGATGGCACGCCCCCGCACTTCGATCCCGCCGACGAGGGAGAGCAGAAGGAGCTCGGTGAAGCGATCCTCCGCGCGCTCGGCGGCGAGGGGATCGAGCTGGTCGCCGAGGACCTCGGCACGGTCCCGCCCTTCGTGCGCGAATCGCTCGCCGCGCTGCAGGTTCCCGGCTACCGCGTGCTCCGATGGGAGAAGGACGGATCGGTGTACCGCGATCCGCGCGGCTGGCCGGCACGCTCGATCGCCACCACCGGCACCCACGATACGGAGACGCTCGCGGCGTGGTGGGACGCGCTGTCGGAGGAGGAGCGCCGGGCCTTTCGCGCCATCCCCTCCCTGCCAGGCGGGTGGGACCCCTCCGCTCCCTTCGGCGAGCCCGTGCACGAATCCATCCTCGAGATGCTCTACCAGAGCGGCTCGAATCTCCTCCTCCTCCCCATCCAGGACCTCTTCGGCCTGCGAGAGAGGATCAACACCCCGGGGACGGTGAGCCGCGACAACTGGTCGTTTCGGCTGCCGTGGACGATCGACGAGATGGAACGCGACCCCTACGTCCAGAAGGTTGCCGCCGCCTCCGCGGAGCGCGCGAGGCGCAGCGGGCGCATCCGTTGATTGCGTTCCCGCTTCGGGCGCTCCAGCTTGATCCGGGATGCAGATTCCTCATCTCGATCTTCGGACGCCCGAGGGAGCGCCCGCGCCGTGGGCACGACTCTGGCAGCGGAGAAACCTGCTTCTCCTCGTCGGCCATGGGGATTGCGACGACTGCCGGCGCGTCCTCGAGACCTGGTTGCCGCGGCTCGAAGAGGAAGAGGCCGCGGCCCTGGCCATCCAGCCCGCGCCACCGGAGCGCCCGGTCGAGGGCGTGAGCTACCTCGTGGACGAGGATGGGCGATTGGCCGAGGCCCTGGACGTCTCGCCGGGGACCGTCGTCGCCGCCGACCGCTACTTTGCCGTGCAGGCGCGGCTGCCCGTGCACGAGCTCGGCGCCGAGAAGGCCGCGCGCGAGGCGCTGGACTGGATCGACCTGGCCGAGCGCCGCTGCGACGAATGCGGCGTCCCCACCTGGTGACGCCCCCTCCGCCGGGGATGTCCGCCGATTCAAAGCCCCCTCCCCCGGGGATGTCCGCCGATTCAAGGCCCCCTTCCCGCCGGGGATGTCCGCCGATTCAAGGCCCCCTTCCCGCCGGGGATGTCCGCCGATTCGAGGCCCCACCCTCGGGGACGCCGAATCGCCCGGCTGATCCCGCCAGAGCCCTACGTCCGTCGCCGG
>NICF_comb_assmDRAFT_10001044_pt1 | contig 22294 bp, 20 predicted proteins | sample NewIslPassag4_SG_FD_11279 | JGI IMG/M metagenome (IMG submission 11279) | reverse complement strand
GGCCCCGCCGCTAGGACGATGCGCCGGTACTTGTCGCTGGCAGCGAACTGGATCAGTTCGCGAATGCGGCTGGTCACATGCGGCTGGGTACCGAACCACTCGCGGATCCTGTCCAGTTGGCTGCCCTCAGCCTCGTGGGCTTGCTTGAGGAACTCCTCGGCGCTGGCGTAGCGCATGGCCGGCGGGCCTGCCGCAAGCTTGAGGATGGCCCGCACCGCGGCATCCAGGCTGCCGCAGGCGATGAGCCCAGCCCGGTCCGCGGTGTAGTCGGCCTTGCGCTGCCAGTGACCGTAAAGCAGGTTGAGGCCGGGGATGGCGCTGCCGCAGGGAGCTATGATCGACAGCCAGCGGGTGTGGCCGTGCTTGATGTGCCCCAGTTCACGGCCCACAATGAACAGCAGTTCGTCGTCGGTAAGGTACTCGAGCAGCCCTGAATGCAGCACGAGAGAATATGGCTCCGAGAAGCCTATGGTGAAAGCGTGGATTGTTCGCGGTCACCTGGACCGAGTGCGCCAGGAGCTGGCCTTGGCGGATGCGGCTGCACGCAAGGGCGGCGGCCAGGAGCAGGAGAGCCGTCCAGAAAGACCACACGAGGAGCCCGCAGAGGACGATGGCGCTGACGATCCCGCAGAAGATCAGCGCGGTGTTTTCGTCGGGGTACCTGTAGTTGACGTTCACAACGGCTCACCCTTCTGCTCGTGCGCCAGCGGCAGCGCGGCCGTCGGAGCCTCCACGGTGGGCGCCGCTGCTTCGGAGACGCCGAACACAGCTTCGTATAACGCCACCAGGACGCAAGCGGTGAAGGAGAGCAAGAGCAGTTGACCCATGACCACCAGGGTCAGCAGCGCCGCGTCGGCGGGGCCGAAGTAAAGCTGGTACCGGAAGCGGTAGAACATGCCCAGCGCTACCCACACCATGACCAAATACGCCAACGCGACAGCGGCCAGGACCAAAAACGCCGTGACCCAGCGCTCATGCAGGTGCCGTCGGCTTTCGGCCATCGCCTCCAAGGCCGACCGGTCACGGTCGAGAATACGCAGCGGCGCGGCCGCCCAGCTGACCGTCAGGTAGACCCCAGGTGCCACAAAGGCCACACATCCCAGCGCGGCGACGAGCGGGATCAACAGCGACGCCACGAACAACGATCCGTAGTGGGGCCACACCAGGGCCGCGTCCGCGAAGCGGGGCTGCTCCCCGGCCGCGCGCTTTTGGCCGCCTCGTCGTACAACGGCGAGGAGATCCGCTGGTTGACGACCCAGGAGTATGACTGGATGTACGCCAGTTCCCTGGCGGCGGTGGAGCAGCTGCGGGAGTTGGGGCTGAACATCCGCCTGGACGTGGTGGATTGGGGCAGCGTGATTTCCCAGCGCGCAAACTACGACGTATTCGTCACGGGGATGCCGCTGTACGCCGACCCGACCCAGTTGCCGGTGCTCAATTGCGGCTGGGTGCGGTTCTACTGCGACGAAGAGCACGTGCGGCTGGTGGACGCCTTGTACCAGACGGTGGACCTCAAGGCGCGCCAGGAGATCCTGCGAGCTATCCAGGCGCGGTTCTACGAAGAAGCCGCCGCTCTCAAGTTCGGCGATTTCTTCCGCCTGCGGGGGCGGCGCGACTATGTCAAGGGCATGCAGGCCATGCCGGAACCGTTCTTCTGGAACGTCTGGATTGAGCGCTAGACCAGTCGGCCGGCCGGCGGCACCGCCCGATGGCAGGCTGTGCCAGCCGCCGGCCTTCTAGGGTGACGCAGGGTGGCATTCCGCTACATCGCAGGGCGCGTCGCAGGCGTCGTACCCGTGGCCTTTCTCGTCACGTTCGTGACCTTTTTTCTCCTGCGCCTTGTGCCTGGAGACCCGGCGGCGGTGATGCTGGGGCCGCAGGCGGGCGAAGAGCAAATCCAAGCTCTGCGGGAACGGTTGGGTTTGGACCGCCCCGTGGGGACGGAATACATTCGCTGGCTCACGCGGGCCGTGCGGGGAGACTTGGGCGATTCGATCTTCCTTGGCCGCAGCGTCTGGCAAGCCATTGCCGAGAGGGTGGAACCAACGGTGACCCTGACGGTGGTGGCCGTGGGCGTGGCGGCGCTGCTCGGGGTTACGGCCGGCGTCGCCAGCGCCTGGCGCCACCGTAGCGCGGTGGACCACGCCGTCATGCTGGTTTCCATGCTAGGGGTTTCGATTCCCAACTTCTGGCTTGGGCTCATGCTTTCGCTCCTGTTTGCCGTCCGGTTGGGGTGGCTGCCCGCCACGGGCTTCGTCTTGGTGCGGGAGGGTGTGGGAGAAGCGCTGCGCCACCTGATCCTGCCGGCCACGGCCTTGGCGCTGCAGCAGGCGGGCATCATCGCCCGCATGACCCGGGCCGCGATGCTGGAGACGCTGCACAGCGACTACGTGCGCACCGCCCGGGCCAAGGGTCTGGGCGAGGGGGCCATTCTTTGGAAACATGCCCTCCGGAACAGCCTGATTCCCATCGTCACGGTCATCGGCGTCAGCTTCACTGTGCTGTTGGCGGGGGCCATCGTAGTGGAGACGGTGTTTAACATGCCAGGTTTGGGTCGGCTCATCATCCAAGCGGTCATTCGCCGCGATTACCCGGTGGTGCAGGGTGCGGTGCTGGTGGTGTCGGCCATGGCGGTGCTCGTCAACCTGGCGGTCGACTTGCTGTATGTCTTGATCGACCCGAGGGTGCGCTATGAGTGAACGTCGCTTCGCACGCGGCTCGACGGCGAAGCCCGGCGGCATGCTGCCGGAACGGGCCACCGACGCCCCCATTGCCGCCGGCCAGCTAGCGCCGGCCGCTCAGGTTACTCCGGCTGCCCTCGCGGCCCGCGCGCGGGCATGTGCCCGGGTCCTTGCCCGCCACCCGCGACTCGTCGCCGGTGGGGCGCTCTTGCTCCTCATGACCGTGGTGGCGGCCTTCGCGCCGTGGCTGACGCCTTATGACCCAGAGTCGGTCAACCCCCAAGAGAGGCTGCTGCCGCCCGGCGAGGCGCACCCCATGGGCACGGACCGCTACGGCCGGGACGTTTTCAGTCGCGTCGTGTACGGCGCCCGGACGTCGCTCTTGGTAGGCTGGAGCGTGATGGTGGGTGTCACCCTGCTCGGCGGCGGGCTGGGCCTTTTGGCCAGCTCCTCTCACCGGGCCGACCGGACCCTGATGCGGGTCGTGGACGGCCTGATGGCCTTTCCCGACGTACTCTTGGCCATCGCCCTGATGGCCGTGTTGGGTTCCAACGTGGTCAACGTCATCGCGGCCTTGACGGTGGTCTACACCCCGCGCATGGCGCGGGTCGTGCGGGCCGCGGCCCTTTCGGTCCTAGAGGAGCCCTACATCGAAGCCGCCCGCGCCGCCGGCGCGACCTCCGCCCGGGTACTGTGGCGCCACGTCCTACCTGGCGCCATTCCAAGCGCAGCCGTGCAGGCAACGTTTTTGTTCGCATACGCTGTCCTGGCGGAAGCAGCCCTTAGCTTCCTAGGCGTGGGAGCCCCACCGTACGTTCCCAGTTGGGGGAACATCATCAACGAGGGCCAGCTGTACGTTCGGCGCGCCCCGTGGATTGTAACGTATCCAGGTGTTGCCGTCGTCTTGACCGTGCTGGGTCTAAACATGATCGGCGACGATCTGCGCGACTGGCTGGATCCCCGGTTGCGCTCCAAGCAAGACAAACGTTGAGTGCGTCGGGCAGTAAGTGGTGCCGCGCCTGGGAAACAGGGGGGACCGCTCCGTGACTACGATTTCATCCTGCGACACGTTCCTGGCCCGGGGTGCGGCCACCCGTGACGGGCGGACGTTGTTCGCGAAAAACAGCGACCGGCCGGAACCGGAACTGCAGCAGTACGTGATCGTTCCGCCGTTGGCGCACCCGCCCGGCGCGTCGCTCCGCGTCCAGTACATCACCATCCCTCAGGCGCGGGAGACGTACGGTTTTGTTGGCGCACAGCCCCGGTGGCTGTGGGGCCTGGAGCACGGCGTCAACCAGTGGGGTCTCGCCGTGGGCAACGAAGCCATCTACACGGTCGTGCAGCCGCGGGAAACCGGCCTATTGGGCATGGACCTCGTCCGCTTGGCGCTGGAGCGGGCCCGCACAGCTCGGGAGGCGGTGGACGTGATCGGCCGGCTCGTGGAGGAGTACGGCGTCGGCGGCTCGGCGTACAATCCCGGGCCGGTCTACTACGACAACGCTTTTCTCCTGGTTGATCCCCTCGAGGCGTGGCACTTGGAAACCGCCGGTCGCCATTGGGTGGCCCGGCGGGTCACTGAGGACCGCTACGCCATCTCCAATGAGCCTTCCATTCATGCCGAGTGGGACGCCGGCAGCCCCGGCCTGGAACAATTCCTCCGGCGGCTCGCGGCGGGAAGTGATGCCCCATCAGCCGAGACGGCCGCGGTTAGCTCCCCTGGGACGACGCCGCCGGGAGCGTTTCCGAACGGCTTGGGTGTGGCGGCACAGGTGGCTGGGGAAGCGGGAGAGAGTGCAATTTCCTTTGCGGCTGCGGTGCTCGACCGGCGCCGGCCCCGGGGGCAGGCCGCCTGCCGAAGGGGACGCGGCCTGGAACTCCTGGGCCGGGGGCCGATGGACGTTCCCGGCATGATGGCCCTTCTAAGGGACCACTACGAAGGCACTCCGCTGGGCGCCTGGTCGCCCGAGGAGTTGGACATCAAGAGCATTTGCATGCACAGCACCCCTTACCATCCGGTACGCACGGCGGGCAGCATGGTGGCGGAACTGGATCCCGCGGGGCGCCAACCGCCCGTCCTGTGGCTGTCCGTGGGCATGCCTTGCCGCAGCATCTTCTTGCCCTTCCGGATGCCGGCGGGTGGTCCTGAGCACGCCCGCTCAGTTTCAGCGGCCAACTCGTGGGACGGGTGGCCGGCTGAACCAGCGCTTTTACCCACTGGCCCGTGGGACACGGTGGCCGCCCGCTTTGCAGCGGCGTCTCCGGAGGAGCGGCGGGCGCTCCGGGCCCGCGTGGAGGCGCTGGAACGCCGCTGGAGCCAGGACCCTTCTACGTGGCCCGATTGGGATGAGGCGCTTGAGCAAGGCGTCCAATTGGACTGATGCTTTGCCCCGCGACGGTGTCTCTCCGGTCTACGGTGCTAGCTGCTTGGTGCAGGGAGGGCTACGTGGAAGTGCCACCACCGGCAACTACGAAGAGCGCATTGCCCGGGAAACCTTGTGGCCGTGTGGCGTGGAGCTTACGCCAGCTCTCAGGGGCAACGGTGTGCGGTGGCACGGGCGTCTGTAGAAGTGTCGAATGCTCGAACTCCTCAATTACCCACGAAAGGCGAAAAGCGGCCTGCAAAGGCCGCTTTTCGTTAGCTGGTGCCCGGGATCGGATTTGAACCGATACGGGTTGCCCCACACGCCCCTCAAACGTGCGCGTCTGCCTATTCCGCCACCCGGGCTTGTAGACTGTTGCCTCAGTGATCTTACCATCCCGGACGCTCGTCCGTCAACGGTCACCGCCCTTGTCGCCGGCGCATACCCTGGACTCTGACCAATCGTACAGGAGGAGGAAAGCTGGCATGTGCAGCGTGCGACACCGGGGGAGGGCACTGGGGGTCGCCGCAGGCCTGATGGTGCTGGTGGCCTTTTCGGCGCTGCCCATCGTGGCCTCGGCGCAGTCCCTGGAGACAGTGCGTCTTTCGGAAGTGGTCCGTTCCATCTTTTACGCCCCGCAGTACGTGGCGCTCGAAAAAGGCTTCTTTGCCGACGAGGGTCTCGAAATTGAGCTGAGCACGGCCTGGGGCGCCCACAACGGGATGGCTGCGCTGGTTTCGGGCAGCGTGGATATCGGCTTTTTCGGCCCCGAGGCGACCATCTACGTCTTTAACCAAGGCGCCCCGGATCCCGCGATCGGGTTTGCCCAGTTGACCCAGCGAGACGGGTCTTTCTTTATGGCCCGTGGGACGGTGGAGAACTTCCAGTGGGAGGACGTGCGTGGCCGGCTCATTGTAGGCGCCCGCAAGGGCGGGGTGCCGCAGATGGTCCTCGAATACGTCCTACGGAAACACGGCATCCAACCCTTTAGCGACGTCGGCATCATCACCCACTTGGCCTTTGAAGCCGCCGCCGGGGCCTTTGAGGGCGGCCTTGGCGACTACGTGGCCCAGTTTGAGCCCGCCATGACCCACATGGAGCGGGCGGGCGTCGGCACCATCGTGGCCTCCCTCGGGGCCGAGGCCGGCGATATCACCTACACCGTGTACCACGCGCGCACGAGCTTCATCGAAAGCCGTCCGGACATCATCGAGCGGTTCACGCGGGCCATCTACCGCGGACAGCTGTGGGTGCAGGCGCACTCAACCGAAGAAATCGCTGCTGTGGTGGCGCCATACTTCCCCGGCATGGAATTTGACGTCCTGGTGACGGCACTGGAGCGCTACCGTTCCATCGACGCCTGGACCCCGACTCCGGTGATCAGCCGGGACGGGTTTGCCCGCCTGCAGGAAGTGATGACGCTGGCCGGTGAGCTGTCCCAGCCCGTGCCCTTTGACGCGGTGATGACCAACGTCTTCGCCGAGCGGGTGGTCGCTCAAGGCGCCGACTGGTAGACCGCAGGCTGTCGCGGCGGATGTGCAGCGCCCCGGAGCGTCTTTGGCTCACGGGGCGCTCCGCGTCCCGGCGCAGGACTCGTCGTGCCCGTCGCAAGGCCAGCCAGGCGCGGCGGGCGGAGGACGGAAAAGGGAAAGGGAGGTGGGCCGTGTGTCCGTTGTGGAGCTGCACCAGGTCACCGTCACCTACCACACCCCCAGCGGGGAGACGCGGGCCGTGGAAGACCTTTCCCTGCGGGTGGAGGAAGGGGAGTTCGTCAGCGTCGTCGGTCCCAGCGGGTGCGGCAAAAGCACCCTACTGTCGCTGATTGCCGGCCTTATCAGGCCAGATGCCGGGGAGGTGCGGGTTGGGGGAGTGCCGGTCCGGGGTCCCCATCCCGCCGTCGGCTACATGCTCCAGCAAGACCACCTGTTTGACTGGCGCACCGTCCTGGACAACTGTCTCCTGGGACTGGAGGTCCAGGGGCGGAGGACCCGCCCGGCCGTTGCTCGGGTTCGTCGCCTTTTGGACGAATACGGGCTAGGGGAATTTGCACACCGGTTTCCCGCGCAGCTGTCGGGCGGCATGAGGCAGCGGGCGGCGCTGGTGCGCACGCTGGCCACGGATCCCCAGGTCCTGCTCTTGGACGAACCGTTCTCCGCGCTGGACTACCAGACCCGGCTGAAGCTGGAGGACGAGATGAGCCAGATCCTGCGCCGGCAGCGCCGGACGGTGGTCATGGTCACCCACGACATCGCCGAAGCCGTCTCCATGGCGGACAGGGTCATTGTCCTCACCCGCCGGCCCGCGCGCGTCAAACGGGAGTACGTCATCGACCTACGCCCGCGGGGATCGCCTTTGCAGGTGCGGGAATCTCCCGAGTTCAGCCGCTACTTCCGCGACATCTGGAGGGATCTCGATGTCCACATTTGAGACGACGCCCACCGGGCCGGGGAAGGGGGATGGAAACCAGGGTCTGCGCGGCCCGGCGCCCCGGTGGACTCTGGCGCGGAGGCTCTTGTTCGGCCCGCCCGCGAAGGCGGCAGGCAGCACGCTTTCCGAGGCCCACAAGGAGTATCTGCGCGCCCGGCGCCGCCGGCAGGCGGCGGTTACTGCCACGCAGGTGCTGCTGGTTGTGCTCGTCGTGGTTTTGTGGGAGGTGGGCGCCCGCGCCGGCTGGCTCAATCCCTTCATCGTGAGCCAACCCAGCCGCATCTGGGACCAACTGGTGCGTATGGCCGCGGCGGGCGACCTATGGGTCCACCTGGGCGCCACGGTATGGCGAACGCTGGCGGGGTTTGGGCTGGCGACGGTGCTGGGCCTTGTGGTCGCGTCCTTCCTGTGGTGGTCGCCTTTCTGGGCCCGGGTGCTGGACCCGTACCTGGTGGTTCTGAACAGTGTGCCCAAGATTAGTCTTGGGCCGGTCTTCATCGTCTGGTTAGGCACCAACGTGCGCGCCGTGCTGGCCATGGCGGTGGCCATCGCCGTCGTGGTAACCATCGTCATGCTGTACACCGCCTTCCGGGACACGGACCCCAACAAGATCCTGCTGCTCCGTTCCTTCGGCGCAACCCGGCGGCAGGTGTTTGCCAAGGTGGTGCTGCCCGCAGCCGTGCCCACGCTGCTTGCCGCCCTCAAGGTCAATATCGGCCTGGCCTGGGTCGGGACCATCATGGGCGAGTTCCTGGTTTCCGGCACGGGCTTGGGCTACCTGATCATCTACGGCGGGCAGGTATTCAACATGACGCTGGTCATGAGCAGCATCATGTTGCTCCTCTTGGTGTCCACGGCCCTGTACTACCTTGTAGATCAAATTGAACGGCGTATCGCCGCCCGGCGGGGCGCAGCGTGAAACCCAGCGCGGTGTCGCTGGTTTCCGACGCCGTCGAGGTTGGGACGGGCTGCTGTCCCAGCGGGCTGCCGCAACGAGAGGGCTGTCGTGGAAACGCGCCGGAGGGGAGGGCGCCGCAGGCCGCGACGCGTCCTCCCCTCCGGAATCAACCGCCCAGCGCCTGTGCGGCGACGCTTAGAAGTCCATGTCACCGCCGCCGGGCGGGTAAGGCTGATTCTTTTCCTTCTTGGGGATCTCCGACACCAGCGCCTCGGTGGTCAGCACCAGAGAGGCGATGCTGGCCGCGTTCTGCAGCGCCGTACGGGTGACCTTGGCCGGGTCCACGATGCCCGCCTTGACCATGTCGACAAACTGCTCGCTGCGAGCGTCGAATCCGATGTTGCCCGACTCGGCCTTAACCCGTTCGACGATGACGGAGCCCTCGAAGCCGGCGTTGATGGCGATCTGCCGGCACGGCTCCTCCAACGCCCGCTTGATGATGCGGATGCCGGTCAGCTCGTCACCCTCGGCCTGCAGCTTGTCGAGGGCCGGGATGATGCGGATGAAGGTGGTGCCGCCGCCGGGCACGATGCCTTCCTCAACAGCAGCGCGGGTCGCGTGCACGGCGTCCTCGATGCGGTGCTTCTTTTCCTTAAGCTCGGTCTCGGTGGCGGCGCCGACCTTGATCACGGCCACACCGCCCGCCAGCTTGGCCAGTCGCTCCTGCAGCTTCTCGCGGTCGTAGTCGGAGTCGGTCTCCTCGATTTGCCGCTTGATGAGTTCAATGCGGCCCTGCACCGCAGCCTTGTCGCCACGGCCCTCGACGATGGTGGTCTTGTCCTTGGTGACCCGCACCCGACGGGCCTGGCCCAGCATGTCGAGGGTGACGTTCTCCAGCTTCGCGCCCAGGTCCTCGGAGATGAAGCGGCCGCCGGTGAGGATGGCGATGTCCTCCAGCATAGCCTTGCGCCGGTCGCCAAAGCCGGGGGCCTTGACCGCGCAGACGTTGAGAGTGCCGCGGATCTTGTTGACGACCAGCGTCGCCAGGGCCTCGCCCTCAACGTCCTCGGCGATGATGAGCAGCGGCCGGCCAGCCTGGACGATCTTCTCCAGCAGCGGCAGCAGGTCATGGACATTGGAGATCTTCTTCTCGTGGATCAGAATGAAGGGCTCTTCCAGGGTGGCCTCCATCGCCTCGGCGTTGGTGACGAAGTAGGGCGAGATGTAGCCCTTGTCAAACTCCATACCCTCGACGATGTCCACCGTCGTGGTCGTGCCCTTGGCCTCCTCGACGGTGATGACGCCGTCCTTGCCGACTTTCTCCATGGCGTCGGCGATCAGCTGGCCGATCTCGGGATCGTTACCGGCGATGGAGGCGACGTGGGCGATCTCTTCCTTGCCCTCGATCTGAATGGCCATGCGGCCGATCTCCTCGACCGCCGCCTGCACGGCCCGGTCAATGCCCTTCTTGATCAGCATCGGATTGGCGCCGGCCGCGACGTTCTTCAGGCCCTCCAGCACGATGGCCTGGGCCAGCACGGTCGCGGTGGTGGTGCCGTCGCCGGCCACGTCATTGGTCTTGGACGCCACTTCGCGGCACAGCTGAGCGCCCATGTTCTCGTACGGGTCCGCCAGCTCGATCTCCTTGGCGACGGTGACGCCGTCCTTGGTGATGGTGGGGGCGCCGAACTTCTTCTCGAGCACCACGTTGCGGCCCTTGGGGCCCAGCGTAACCTTAACCGCGTTGGCAACGGCGTTGACGCCCCGCTCCAAGGCGCGCCGGGCTTCCACATTAAACGCGAGCTGCTTCGCAGCCATGTTTCCTCACACCCTCCTCAACAGTCAGTGATTCCTCGTGTCGTCAGGGGTTGTAGCCGTAGTTGTCAAAGGCGTTGGCTTAGTCAGCCTTGACAATGGCCAGGATGTCGGACTCCCGCAGGATCGTGTAGGTCTCGCCGTTGAGCTTGACCTCGGTCCCGCCGTACTTGGCGAAGACGACCCGGTCGCCCACCTTGACCTCCAGCGGCACCCGTTCACCGTTCTCCAGCATCCGGCCCGAGCCGACGGCCAGCACCTCGCCCTCCTGGGGCTTCTCCTTGGCCGTGTCGGGGAGCACGATGCCGCCCTTGGTCTTTTCCTCCTGCTCGATGGGCTTGACCACGACCCGGTCCCCAAGCGGAACCAGCTTCACGGATATGTCCCTCCTTATCGTGTGGTGTAGACTGGCGGGGATGGTTAGCACTCGCGGGCACTGAGTGCTACCAGCTTCTAATATAGCGCGGGGGTTGCCGGTGTCAATACCTGTGCCGCCAAAATCCGGAGCGCTTCCCGGGGCACCCTGTTGATGACGATGCGGGGACAGACGCGGTTTCCGTACAAATATGGTGCGACGTGATAGGAATATACGGAGATACGGCGAATCGGTCCCACGTGTCACTGATATCGTTCGATCACAGGAGGGGTGACCCATGAGCGGCCGAACAGAGGTCGCCGGACGAAGGGACGCAGGCTTGCTGGAACGCTGGTTTCGGTTGACGGAAAACGGCACGACGGTGCGCACGGAGATCGCGGCCGGGTTGACCACCTTTATGACCATGGCCTACATCATTTTCGTGAACCCGGGCATTCTTTCAGCCACCGGCATGTCTTTTGACGGGGTGCTTATCGCGACGGTGGTCGCAACGGCCTTTGGCACGCTCCTCATGGCGTTCATGGCCAATTATCCTTTCGCCCTGGCGCCGGGCATGGGCCTCAATGCCTACTTTGCCTTTTCCGTGGTGCTGGGCCGTGGCGTCCCGTGGGAAACCGCCCTGGGCGCCGTGTTCATCAGCGGCATTCTGTTCGTGCTCTTAACGCTGTCCCGGGTCCGGGAAGCCGTTGCGGACGCGGTGCCGCAGGGGCTCAAAGTGGCTATCAGCGCCGCCATAGGTCTGTTCATCGCTTTCATTGGCCTGCAGGGAGCGGGTCTCATCGTGGACAATCCCGCAACGCTGGTGGGCCTGGGCGACCTGCGGCAGCCTGGACCGCTGTTGGCCCTGTTGGGAACACTGTTTACTGCAGGCCTGCTGGCGTTGAGGGTGAGGGGCGCCATCCTGTGGGGCGTGTTGGCCACGACGCTGGCCGGAGCCCTGCTGGGACTTGTCCCGTGGCCGCAGCGTATCATTGAGCTGCCGAGCCTGGCCACCTGGAGCACGGTGGCGCTCAAGCTAGACATCGGCGCAGCGCTGCGCCTCGGGCTACTGGAGATCATCCTCGTCTTTCTATTCGTGGACTTCTTCGACACCATGGGGACGCTGGTGGGCGTGTCGACCCGGGCGGGATTTCTGGACGAGCGGGGACGGCTGCCCCGGGCGCAGCAGGCTATGCTGTCCGACGCCTTGGGCACCGTGTTCGGCGCACTGGCGGGAACATCCACGGTCACAACATATGTGGAGTCGGCCAGCGGCGTGTCCGCCGGCGGGCGCACGGGGCTCACTGCGGTGACTGTCGCCGTGGCCTTCCTGCTCTCCTTGCTCTTTAGCCCCATCGTGCGCATGGTGGCCGACTTCCCTCCGGCCACTGCACCGGCGCTGATCGTGGTGGGAGCGCTCATGATGCAGGTCATCGGCCGCATCAACTGGGAGGACGTGTCCGAAGCGTTTCCGGCCTTCATCACCGTCATCGCGATGCCCCTGACCTACAGCATCGCGACGGGCATCGCGCTGGGCTTCATCAGCTATCCCGTGGTCAAGCTCCTTTCCGGCAAGGGCCGTGAGGTGCACTGGCTGGTGTACCTGTTGGCTGTGCTCTTCGCACTCCGCTTCGCGCTGTTGCAGGGCTGAGGGCGAGGAGGCCGCACGTGCACGGGTGCATGGGAAACACATCGGTGTGACTGTCGGGGCCTTTCGTGAACGGGGCCAGATAGGGTCAAAAAGCGGGAGCCGGGGCGCCTTGCCCCGGCTCCTCAACCTCTCTGTCAATGACGCAACTACAGGTTCAGCAGCCGCAGCGGCCCGCGCACGGCCTCTACGGACCGCTTGAACATCGCTTTCTCTTCCTCTGTGAACTCGATCTCGATAACCTTCTCGACGCCGCCGGCGCCCAGGATGACGGGCACGCCCACGTAGATGTCGTGCTCGCCGTACTCGCCGTTCAGATAGGCAATCACGGGGATGAGCCGCTTCTTGTCCTTGAGGATGGCCTCCACCATCTGCACTACCGAAGCGCCGGGGGCGTAGTAGGCGCTGCCGGTCTTGAGCAGGCTCACGATCTCGCCGCCGCCCTTGCGGGTGCGCTCAACGATGCGATCGATGGTTTCCTTGGGTAGGAGCTTCTCGATGGGGATTCCGCCGGCGTACGAGTACCGCACCAGGGGCACCATCTCGTCCCCGTGGCCGCCCATAACAAAGGCCGTGATATCCTCGACGGAGATACCAAGCTCCATGGCGAGGAACGTGCGGAAGCGAGTGGAGTCCAGGACGCCGGCCATACCCATGACCCGATTGGTCGGCAGGCCACTGACCTTCCAGGCCGCGTAGGTCATCACGTCCACGGGGTTGCTGACCACGATAAAGTAGGCGTTGGGGGAGTACTTGACGCACTGCTCCACGACGCCTTTGACGATCTCATAATTGGTCTTGAGCAGGTCATCCCGGGACATACCGGGCTTGCGTGGCAGGCCGGCGGTGATGACGACCACGTCGGAGTCGGCCGTCTCTTCATAGCCGTTGGTGCCGACGATGCGCACGTCAAACCCCTCGATGGGACCAGCTTCCAGAAGGTCCAGCGCCTTTCCCTGGGGTACGCCTTCTACGATGTCTACCAATACAATATCGCCCAGCTCTTTGGCGGCCGCCCAGTGGGCTGCGGTCGCTCCCACGTTGCCCGCGCCGACGATGGTGATCTTGGGCCGTGGCCTGCGCGTCATGCTGAATCCCTCCGTGAAAAATTGTGCGGGAACGGGGGTCCGGCCAGCGCCGGCACCCATGCCAGTGTAGCACTTACAGTGGGCTGTGACAATATTCACGCCCCGGCATAGACTGTTCGGAGTGAACGGCGCGCTGCCGGCGCCAGGGGGGAGGCGCACTGGTGCCACCGGGAACGACGGAAGATGCCTACAGCCCGCTGCTTGCCTGCGTGGCGTTGCCCATCGCCGAACGGGAAACCAAGCCCCGCACGTGCGGGCTAACGATGGTCATCGACAAAGGGCTGGGCCTGGCCAAGACCCAGGATCTCTTGGATACGGCTGCGGACTACATCGACTTTGTGAAGCTCGCCTTCGGCACGGCGGTACTTTACCCACGGGGCTTGCTGGCCCGCAAGATCGAGCTCATCCGGGCTGCCGGGGTAGACGTGTACCCCGGGGGGACGCTGTTGGAGGCCGCCGTCCTGCAGGGGACGGAGGTCCGGTTCCTGGCCGAGGCCCGGCAAGCCGGTTTCACGTACATCGAGGTATCCGAGGGGACCATCGACTTGGCAGCCGGAGTCCGACGGGACCTCATCCGCCGGGCGCTGGACATGGGTTTCGGCGTCGTGACCGAGGTCGGCAAGAAAGATCCCGCCCGGCCCCTGGTGCCCGCGCAGGTGGCGGACCAGGTTGAACAAGATCTAGCGGAAGGCGCGTTTAAGGTCATCATCGAGGGACGGGACGCGGGGCGCAGCGTGGGCATTTACGGGCCGGGGGGAGAGATCCGCGAGGGGCTGCTTGAGTCCGTCGTGGCTGCCCTCCGGTGCATCGACGGCGTCATCTGGGAAGCGCCGCAGAGCGCGCAGCAGCGTGCGCTCCTGCTCAAGTTCGGTCCCCGGGCCAACTTCGGCAATGTACAGCCTGACGACGTGGTGACGCTGGAGGCCATGCGAGTGGGTTTGCGCGGCGACACGCTGCGGCGCTCCGTGACGGCGGCCGGGCCGCAAGGAAGCAACGGGTGCGCCGACGCTGGTGGCCCTGCTTCCGGGCGTTAGTGCGGACCGGTTGCCTATTCTTTTGGGTGCGTAGAAATCTGTCACAGTACGCCGGGAAACGTCAGCCCGAAACGGCAAAACGCCGCGCCGCGACGAAGGAATCTCTAAGATCGCGTGGAAAAGCTACCCATTGCGGCGGCGGCCGTGCAGCCGGACAGCGAAAAAGTTCGGCCGGCTGCCACGCAGAGCTACGGAAACCGACGGCAGGCGAACCTGCAGGGGGTGCGCGCGATGGCGGCGGTGACGAGCCTGGCCCGGCTGGATGAGGCCAGGATGGCGGAGTTGCGGGAGAAATTCTTCCAGCTCCTGGATGTGGACCGGGATTCGGAGGAGTTTGAGCGGTTGTACCAGGAAGTGGACGCGGCCCTCGAGGAACTGGTGGCGGAGGAGCCGGCTGTACGCCTCTAAAGGCGGTGTGCGCCGGCGCCGCCCGTTGACAAGGCGGCTGCGGATATAGTAATAGTGCTGTATACAGGGATGTATCCATCGGTCTACGCGTGAGGTGGAGGGCTTTGTCCCGGAGGAAGTACTGTCCCGCGTGCGGCACCCGGATGGAGGCGGAGCGGACAACCCACCGGACCGTCAACGCCCAGGGACGTCCCGTCCTGTATTACAACGTCTGGAAGTACGATTGTCCGCAGGGCTGCGCGACGACCACCTACGACTTTAGTGAAGCGTCCCTGGACCCCGAGGGCCGGGCGCGGGCCTACCGCCTGGTGACGGCGGGCGCACCTCAAGGCGACGTGGCGGTCGCAGCGCCATCGCTGCTGGATCGCCTGGATTTGTCCTTCCTGATCACGGTTCTCGGCCTGATTTTGGGGTACTGCATGTTTGCCTGGGCGCTGATCATCATTCCTGCGTCGCCCATGGGCAAGATCGTCACGGCTGCCGCGTTTACGCTAGGGGCCTTTTACGTGGTGGTGCACATGACGACGGCCCCGAAGCGTGAGCCGAGCGCGGCGGTCGCAGTCGCGGCCGGTGAGGCTCCCGATGTGGAGTCGCCGGCGGCGGTGGGTGACGGCGACCCGGAGAAACCGGCCGAGTAGCGGTCGCGTTGCCGGGGACGCGCTTGGCCGCAGCCCGCAGGGGCATGGGCGGCCAAGATTGGGCAGAGGTGCAGGAACTCTGTTGCGGGCCGGCAGAGGTTCACCTGGTTTCCTGCAGCCGGTATTGTAAGAAGCAACTTCCAGGCGATGAGGGGGAGAGTAGGCGGGGCCGGGGGCCCCAGCGAGCCGGGGGTGGTGAGAGCCCGGCGGCAGCCCGCCCGCTGAAGATCACCCCGGAGCTGCCCACCGAAAGCCCGTACCGAACCCGGTTTTAGACCCGGGACTCGGGGCGCCGGGAGAGCCGGCGCCAGGCGGTGCGAGTAGACTGGGCCGGTCGCCCCCGTTACCGGCGCGACGAGGGGAACGTGGGCCAGGCAGCCCGCGTTCAACAAGGGTGGTACCGCGGGATCGATGCCCGTCCCTTAGGGGGACGGGCTTTTTTTTACCGGTTGATGCCGCCCGGAGGAGCCGTCGGGCGGCGGGCAAGCAGGAGGGGTCTGGGATGGATTCGACTAACAACGTCGACTATCAGCGCACGCTCCAACTGCCGCGCACCGGCTTTCCCATGCGGGCGCAGCTGAGCCAGCGGGAGCCGGAGTTTTTGCGCCGGTGGGAGGAACAGAAGCTATACCAGCGGCTGCAAGAACTGGGCAAGGCGCAGAATCGTCCCCTGTGGATCCTGCACGACGGGCCGCCCTACGCCAACGGCGACATTCACATCGGCACCGCGTTTAACAAGATTCTCAAGGACATCGTGATCCGCTCCCACAGCATGGACGGCTACCACAGCCCCTACGTGCCGGGCTGGGACACCCACGGGCTGCCCATCGAGCATGCCATCATCACCGCGCACGGCATCGACCGGCACGCCATCGACCCGGTGGAGTTCCGCCGCCGCTGCAAGGAGTACGCGCTGCACTACGTCAGCGTCCACCGGGAGCAGTTCCGCCGCCTGGGCGTGTGGGGCGACTGGGAAAATCCCTACCTGACGCTGACGCCCGAGTACGAGGCGCGCCAGGTCGAGGTCTTTGGCGAAATGGCACGCCGCGGCTACATCTACAAAGGCCTCAAGCCCGTGTACTGGTGCCCTCACTGCGAAACCGCCCTGGCCGAGGCGGAGATCGAGTACCGGGACCACCGCTCGCCGTCGGTGTATTTCACGTTCCCGGTGGTGGACGGCAAGGGCCTGCTGCCGTCGGACAGCGCCGTGGCAGTCTGGACCACAACCCCGTGGACAATCCCGGCCAATATGGCCATTGCCCTGCACCCTGAATTCATCTACGTCCTGGCGGAGACGGACCGCGGCCTGCTTTTGATGGCGGATGGGCTGGTGGCGCAGGTGGCGCAGGCCACTGGACTCACCGTGCGGGAGGTCAAGCAGCAATTTCGCGGGCGAGAGCTAGAGGGCGTCGTCACGCGCCACCCGCTGTTTGACCGTGAGAGTCCTATTATCCTCGCCGAGCACGTCACCCTCGAGCAGGGCACCGGCTGCGTCCACACGGCGCCGGGCCACGGCTTGGAGGACTACGAGGTGGGGCAGCGCTACGGCTTGCCCGTGTTTGCACCCGTGGACGCCCAGGGGCGCTTCACCGCCGAAGGCGGTCCGTACGCGGGCCAAAAGGTAGCCGACGCCAACCGGCCCATCATCGCGGACCTGGACAAGGCGGGGCGACTTTTGGCCCATGCCAACGTGGACCATCAATACCCCCACTGCTGGCGCTGCCGCAACCCGGTCATCTTCCGGGCCACTGAACAGTGGTTTGCGTCGGTGGAAGGGTTCCGGCAGCAGGCGTTGGAGGCCATTCGCCGGGTCCGGTGGATCCCGCCCTGGGGCGAGGAGCGCATCGCCAACATGGTGGCGCAGCGGGCCGACTGGTGCATCTCCCGGCAGCGGGTGTGGGGAGTGCCTATTCCTATCTTCTCGTGCAAGGCGTGCGGCCACCACCTCATTGACGAGGAAACCATCGCCGCCGTGGCTGAACTTTTCCGCCGCGAAGGGTCGGACGCCTGGTTTAAGCGGGAAGCCGCCGAGATCCTGCCGCCGGGCAAGGCGTGTCCCCAGTGCGGCGGGAAAGACTTCGATAAGGAAAAGGACATCATGGATGTCTGGTTCGACTCCGGGTCGTCACACGCGGCGGTGCTCACGGAGAGACCAGAGTTGCGCTGGCCGGCAGACATGTACTTGGAAGGCAGCGACCAGCACCGGGGCTGGTTCCAGTCTTCGCTGCTCACCTCGGTGGCCACCCGTGGCGAAGCGCCCTACCGCTCGGTGCTTACCCACGGTTTCGTGGTGGACGAGGAAGGCCGCAAGATGTCCAAGTCGCTGGGCAATGTGGTGGAGCCGCAGGCCGTGGTGAACAAGTTCGGCGCCGACGTACTGCGGCTGTGGGCGGCGTCCGTCGACTACCGCGGCGACGTGCGCATCTCCGAGAACATCCTAAACCAGCTGGCCGAGGTGTACCGTCGCATCCGCAATACGGCGCGCTTCCTTTTGGGCAACACCGCGGACTTCGACCCGGTGAAAGACCGGGTGCCCTTCGCCGAGATGACGGAGTTGGACCAGTGGGCGGTCTTGCGCTTGCGGCGGCTGGCCCGCCGGGCAATAAAGGCGTACCGGGACTATGAGTACCACGTGGTCTTCCACCAGGTGCACCATTTTTGCGCGGTGGACATGGGCGGGTTTTATCTGGACGCCCTCAAAGACCGGCTGTACTGCGAAGGGCCCGCATCGCCGGAGCGGCGTTCGGCGCAGACGGCGCTCTACGAGATCCTGGTGACCCTGACCAAGCTTATCGCTCCTGTGCTGGCGTTCACGGCCGATGAGATTTGGCAGCACCTGCCCGAACACGCGCGGGAGCAGGAGAGCGTCCACCTCACCACCTGGGACGAGCCGCCCGCAGAAACCGCAGCGGAGCAGGCGCTGCTGGAAAAGTGGGAGAGGCTGTTGGCCGTGCGCCGGGCGGTGGCCAAGGCGCTGGAGAATGCCCGCAACGCCAAGCTCATCGGGGCGTCGACGGAGGCGGCCGTGGAGCTCTACCCTGCGGTGGCGGCCGCGGAGCACCTGCAAGGGTTCACCGCCGGCCAGCTGGGCGAAGCCTTCATCGTGTCAGCCGTGACGGTGCACCCGGTCGGAGCTCCTGTGCCGGCTGAGGCGCTCCAGGATGAAGCCGCCGGCGTGGCAGTGGTCGTGCGGCCCGCTCCGGGAAGCCGCTGTGCCCGTTGCTGGCGCTACTCCGAAAGCGTTGGAACGGTCGCAGCCCACCCGCAGCTGTGCCAGCGCTGCGTCACTGTGGTCGAGCGCGATTACGGGCATGTCCTGTGAGGGCGGGGGGGAATCCTACAAGGGCAGCAAGCCATCACACCGCGGCGATCGGAGCGGCGAGCGGCGGCGATGCGGGAGGCCATCAACCAGAAGCTGGTGGAGAAGCTGCTGGTGCGGATCGAGGGCTTGCTGACCCTCATGGAGCGGAACAGCTTGGCGGAACTCATCGAGCTGTACCGCTCCCCCCGGCGGATGTTGCTCCTCAGCTTCACCTCGGGCGTGGCCCGGGGCTTTGGCATAGCGGTCGGGTTCACCATCATCGGCGCGCTCTTCTTGTACGTGCTGGGCCGGTTGGCCATGCTGAACCTGCCCATCATCGGCGAGTTCGTTGCCGAGATCACCCGTATTGTCCAGGGCGAGTTGGCCCGCCCTTGAGCCCTCCGGTTGCCGCTGAAGGAGCGGGCCACCGTGCAAAGGGGCGACGGCGGCGAGTTGACGGCGGCGGACCGGGAGCGGCTGCGCGCCCGGCTGCTGGCGGAGCGGCGGCGGCTGCGGGCCACCTTGGCCGCCTTGCGGGAAGGCCTGGCCGATGCGGAAACCGGCGGCATCGGCGAACTGGCCTTGTATGACCAGCACCCGGCGGACCTGGGCAGCGAACTCGCAGCGCGCCAGGTAGACCTCGGCCTGGCTGAGAGCACCGGGCACTTGCTGCAACAGGTGGAACAGGCTTTGGCCCGGCTGGAGGACGGCACCTACGGTCTGTGCGAGCGCTGCGGGCATCCCATCCCGCTTGAACGCCTGGAAGCCGTACCCGCGGCGACGTATTGCGCCCCCTGCCAGGCCGCGAGCGAAGCGTATGAAGAGCCTCCCCGCCCGGGGGACGCTCCCGGGGCTTCCTTTGCCCACGTTTTCAACGCTCCCGGCGGCTTGGACGGCGAAGACGTGTGGCGCGACCTAGCCCGGCACGGCACGGCCAACAGCCCCCAGGACGCGCCCGAGGAATGGGCCCCCGCACCCGACGATCCCCGCCCCGGTCCTTTGGTCTAAGAAGGCAGAGCAAACCGCCCCGGCTCACGGGCCCACGCGGCCCGCGTCCGTTGTGGGCCTTGGGCGCGTGTGCTAGAATTTGGGCGACACGCTGACAGGAGGTCGCGGCGCCGTTGCGCATGGTGACGCTGGGGCTGGTGGTGGTGGTGCTGGATCAGCTCTCCAAGCTGTGGGTCATCAGCCGTCTGGCCCCAGGGGAATCCCGGCCTGTCCTCCCCGGGTTACTCTACCTAACCCGGTTACACAACCCCGGCGCCGCGTTTGGCTTGTTTGCCTATCACCAGGAACTGCTGGCCGCCGGCGCAGCCTTGGTGCTCCTTGTGGCCTGGTGGCGGCGGCGAGACATCCAGCGCCTGCCTGCGGGCATGCGGCTCGGCATCGGCCTTGGCCTGGGCGGGGCGGTGGGCAACCTCATTGACCGCGTCGCCCGCGGCACCGTCGTGGACTTCATCGATGTCCTCGTGCTACCAGTCTTCAACGTGGCCGACATCGCGATCGTGGCGGGTGCGGCCATCCTCATTTGGTACGTACTCTTCAGCCGGGACGCGGCTGCGAACCCCCGGGAGGATCGCCGTGGAGCGTAAGGAGTTGGCGGTACCGCCGCAGGCGGCCGGCGAGCGGCTGGACCGCTGGCTGGCCGCCGCCGGGGTGGGGCCGTCGCGCGCGTTTGTCCAGCGCTTGATCGACGCAGGACTCGTTACGGTGGACGGCCGCCCGGCCAGCGCCAGCCAGCGGGTGCGGCCGGGACAGCGGGTGGTGGTGGACATCCCGCCTCCGGAACCGCTGGAGGCCCAGCCCGAGGCCATCCCGCTGGACGTGGTGTACGAGGACGACGACATCATCGTGGTCAACAAACCCCAGGGCATGGTCGTGCACCCCGCGGCCGGAAACCGGGCCGGCACGCTGGTCAATGCGCTCCTCGCCCACAGCCAAGGTTTGTCGGGCATCGGCGGCAAAGAGCGGCCCGGCATCGTGCACCGCCTCGACAAGGATACTTCGGGTCTCCTGGTGGTGGCCAAAAACGACCACGCCCACATCTCCCTGGCGCGGCAGATCCAGGCCCGGGAGGTGCTGCGGGAGTACGTGGCCGTGGTACACGGCCGGGTGCGGGACGACCGGGGGCGGGTGGACGCGCCCATCGGCCGCCACCCGGTGCATCGGCAACGCATGGCCGTCGTGCCGGGCGGCCGGCCCGCGGTAACCGATTACGAAGTGCTGGAGCGGTTTCCGGATTACACCTACCTGCGCCTCAAGCTGCAGACGGGCCGCACCCACCAGATCCGGGTCCACATGGTCCACCTAGGCCATCCTGTGGTGGGCGATCCCGTGTACGGGCCGCGCCGGTGCCCGTGGCAACTGGCGGGCCAGTGCTTGCATGCCCGGCGGCTAGGTTTCCGCCACCCGCGTACGGGGGAGTGGCTGACCTTCGAGGCACCCCTGCCCGCGGCCATGGAAAAGGTGCTGCGGGATCTGCGCCGCCGAGCTGCCCAGATGGGATCGTAGGGAGTATGACAGGTCCGGACGGATCGTCGGAAAAGTGGGAGATTCTCATGGGAGAGAGCGATCGCCAATTTTTCTCTCACCAGTTGGAGCGTTCGCGGATTTGGTTCCCATGGGTTGGAATTTGGATCGAGGTTTTGAAGGACCCTGGATGGAAGAAACTGGATGTTCTGTGCGCGCCCGTGGCGATGGGGTTTCCAGGACCCGCACTTTGCGGTATCCAGGAAGATTCTTCCTTGATGCTGATTCGAACGAGCGAATTCCAACTGGTGGGAGTTGCTGGGCCAGTTGTTCCAACCAGTGGGAGACTCGAGGCGAGAAGCTCTCACTGGTGGGAATTGGCAGATACTGCCATTCGTCGCGGCAGAGAATCGACGCCCACGCCGTGGTTGTAGATGGTTTCCAAATGGTGAACCGTGCGTGGTTGACACGGCGGCGGGGAATCGACTACACTTGTGCCAAACGGACAGGGCATCCTTTAAATCGGTCCCGTGAGGCCGGTAAGGAGCCGCCACAACTGCACAGGCCTTGGGGCGCGAGGGGCGCGCCTTACGCGCAGCGCGGGTGGACGACTTCTTACCGGGACCGGTAAGAAGTTTTTTTGTGCCTGCGGGAGGGGAGTGGGAACGTGGACCTGGTGGATAAGGTCCGGGTCATGGACGCGGCAGCCCTGCGGCGGGCGCTGGTGCGCATCGCCCACGAGATCTTGGAGCGCAACCAAGGCACCGCCAAACTGGGGCTCGTCGGCGTGCATACGCGCGGCGTGCCGCTGGCGCGGCGGCTCGCGGAGCAGATTCGTCTCATCGAAGGTGTGCGGGTGCCGGTGGGCGTGCTGGACATCACGCTCTACCGGGACGACTTGACGACGGTGGCGCACCAGCCTCTCGTCCGGCGCACCGACATTCCTTACGACGTGACGCGCCAGACCATCGTGCTAGTGGACGACGTCCTGTACACCGGCCGCACGGCCCGGGCGGCGCTGGACGCGCTGATCGACTTGGGCCGGCCGGACCGGATTCAACTGGCGGTGCTCATCGATCGCGGTCACCGGGAGCTGCCCATCCGGGCGGACTTTGTGGGCAAGAACCTGCCCACATCCCGCCAGGAAGTGGTGGCGGTGCGGCTTGAGGAAA